>JGI994J12354_10001452_pt1 | contig 23944 bp, 19 predicted proteins | sample IntmicLarv3ML3BL_FD_12354 | JGI IMG/M metagenome (IMG submission 12354)
AAGCCTTGATAGGTACGGAAAAAGACGGGAAGGTTGATTGACCGTGGCTAACGCCGGGCGAATATATCGGCAAAATCTACAGCGAAGTGAAAAACCGCCCTTGATTCTTGGTTGAAGCCTTGATAGGTACGGAAAAAGACGGGAAGGTTGATTGACCGTGGCTAACGCCGGGCGAATATATCGGCAAAATCTACAGCGAAGTGAAAAACCGCCCTNGATTCTTGGTTGNAGCCTTGATAGGTACGGAAAAAGACNGGAAGGTTGATTGACCGTGGCTAACGCCGGGCGAATATATCGGCAAAATCTACAGCGAAGTGAAAAACCGCCCTTGATTCTTGGTTGAAGCCTTGATAGGTACAGAAAAAGACAGGAAGGTTGATTGATTATGGTCAATGAAATACTGATAATTTTCAAAACTCATCTTGATTTAGGTTTTACGGATTTAGCAAGCACCATACATGAGAAATATATCAAAGAATACATCCCCGCCGCCCTGCGTGTTTCGAAGGAGCTTGAACAGCAAGGTGATGAGCGTTTTGTTTGGACAATGGGTTCATGGATGATAAACGAATATTTGGACAATGCAGACGCTGACGGCGTTCGTGAAATGGAGGCAGCCATCCATGACAACCGGATATCATGGCACGCCCTCCCCTTCACCACCCACACGGAATTGATGGATATGCCGCTGTTTGAATACGGACTTGGCATATCAAAATCCCTCGACAGCCGTTTTAACAAAACAACCATCGCGGCAAAATATACCGATGTTCCGGGACATACCCGCGGCATTATCCGCCCGCTCTCCGAAGCTGGTGTGAAATTCTTGCACATTGGCGTAAACCCCGCCTGCACACCCCCGGATGTACCGCCGCTTTTCCGATGGAGGTCGCCGTGCGGTGCCGAAATCGTGATGATGTACCAAACGGATTACGGCAAATTCGTACAGCTTGGAAACACAGGTAAAGCGCTGTATTTCGCCCACACCGGCGACAATCACGGTCCGCAATCTGCCAAATCGATAATACAAGTATACAACGAGCTTCGAAAGTCCCATCCCGGCGCAAAGCTAACCGCCGCAACGCTGAATGATGTAGCGGAGGTGGTGCATTCATTCCGCGAGGATTTGCCTGTGGTTACGCAAGAAATCGGCGACAGCTGGATATTCGGAACCGGCTCTGACCCGCGCAAAATGAGCATATACCGCTCACTTCTGCGGCACAGAATCAAAATGGGATTATCCGGATGCAACAAATACCTGTTACCTGTTCCCGAGCATACATGGGGACTGGATGAAAAAACCCACCTGAATGACCATGGAAACTTTATCCGCGCAGACTTTGAAGCTGTGCGGACACAGGCGCACTATCTAAAAATGGAGCAATCATGGCGCGAACAGCGCGAATACCTTACCGGTGCGCTTAACATGCTGCCCGCGCAAACAGCGGCGGCAATATCCGCGGAATATAAGAAGCCTGCACCCGACCTCACAAATTACGAATCCGTTGACCCGAATGGTATATTCTCGTGCAACGGCTCAACATTTTCCTTCAATTCCCACGGCGCAATTAACCAACTTGAACACAGCGGAACAATATTAGCGGACAAGCACCACACACTGTGCGAATTCCGGTACGAGCTGTTTTCCGCCGCGGAATATGAACGGTTCCAGTCGCAGTTCATAACCTATCATTATGATTGGGCGCTGGAGGATTTGGGGAAAATAGGAATAGATTCCGCGATATCGGCATATGAGTGTCCGGAAATAACGTTAAAAGCATTGTACAAAAAAGAAAACACATGGCTGGCGGTTATAAGCGCGGAGCCGCGTGTAACACAGTTGTTTGGCTGTCCCGCCATCCTCACTGCCGAATGGCGGTTCGAACCGGACAGCATACATGTTGATTTCAGCTGGAACAAAAAGCCCGCAAACCGCACAGCCGAAGCCATGTGGCTGGGATTTAATCCAATCGCCGAAAACTTGATTCTAAACAAATTGGGTGGCGATGTCAATCCGCATGACATGGTGCTCTGCGGCGGCAACCGCTTGCACGCGATACAGGACGGCGTGGAATTTTCGAACCTGCGCATAACCTCACTGGACACGGCTTTAGTTTGCCCCGGCGAACCGTCATTGCTGAAATTTGTCCGCGAGCATCCAGATTTGAAAAAAGGCGTGTTTTTTAACCTGTACAACAATATTTACGGCACCAATTTTCCCATGTGGTATGACGAGGACGCGCGATTCCGCTTCGTGATAAGCTGCAAATAAGAAAATAGTAATTTATGGGTTATGTAATAAGGAAGGTTTTCGTATAATACGAAAACCTTCCTTATTAATATCAAACATATGCTTATTCACTGCAAATCACACACCAAATATCATCACCAGTAAATCCACATTTTCTATATAGCAAATCCGGTTTTGTTAAATTATCAACCTCGCCGCTTACTGTAACAAAATCAGCCCTGCTTTTTAGTCTGAACAAAAGTTCGCGAACAACTAACTCTCCCAATCCTTGCATTCTTTTATCTGGAAGAACCTGTATCCATTCCAATGAGCCCTCTCTTATCTTTTCATCATAATCAGCGATGCCTAAAGCGACAGGACACATTGTGATTTTTTCTATTGCAAAGATCCACAATTCATCATTGAAAGCTCGATGTTTTGTCAAGCTTTCAATAAATTCAGTAGAATACTGGACATTATAGCATTTACTTAAAATATCAGCAATAAGCCCACTTTGTGTTTTAATGTTTACATTTTGAACAAAAAAATCATCGTTTACCGGCAAAGCAATATCTTTCAAATCATGAAACAAGCGAAAATATTTAATGATTTTTGAGGAATCTGCCGCACCTAAAAAATCTCTCTCATGTATTATCTCGATATTATGCGGTTTATTGTATTCGATATTCTTCCAATAAGCGATTGATGAGCTTCCGCATGGGTTCTTTATATATTGCTCTTTGTTGACATTATGTATCATAAACACGCCCACTTGATATATTTTAGTTCCGCTTCTGCTTTCCAACTTTATCAATCAAGGTATAGCACAAATATCTCTTTATTCATCATCTTCACTCATGGGAACAAGGCCTCGAACAAAATCCTCAAAGCTATCGGCAAGATAAGTGATTTCATAATTGCTTTCCTGATCAATGTGGACAACGCAGGGTTCACCCTCCGGTCCGCAGTCCGAATAGTCAAGAAAAATCATATCATGCCCGCCGCTTATGGTATCACAAATCGCAATTCCAATATCCGGATACCCCCACTCGGCAATCCAGAACTTGCTGCCTGTATTGCTGCACAATGAATACGGTTTTTCGCGGTCAATTCCATAGATACTTTCTACACTGAATACACGTGGCCACCAATTGCGCTTTAACGGGGTTTCGAAACAATTCTTTTCAAGCATTCCGCCATTGTGCTGCTTAATGAGTGCTTTATATGAAGCTGGCAGACGATAGCCAAGTTCAGCTTCGGTCTCTGCAATATCACTGTCGGTTGGGGAAGCACCCACATATTTTTTAAGCGAATATTCGCAATCATTCCAAAAATCAAAAAAGTCAAAATCCTCCAAATTTGAGCCTTGCGGACTTAATTTTCTCTTTGCTCTGAGTTCTGCTTCAAATGCATTTTTTTCAATACGGCGGGGTGAACGTTTTTCCGCTCGTTCAAGCCATTTCGTTACACTTTTAGGAAGATAAGTGCCGGGCATTTCGTCAATTTCTTCAAGCCCCTTCTCCTGTGTTTTTTTGAACCAGAATACAGACTCATCCTCTCGGTGGAGCTGATATAATGCAATACCTCGACGAACACAGTAATATGGATTTTCAGAGTATTCCGCATTGATACTATCAAGCATTTTCAAAGCACCACGATAATCTTCTTGAGTATTAAGCATCTTAATTTGATTTAGCAATGATTCATTCCGCATCATTAATTCCTCCTAATATTAGGACTTGTTTAAAAACACAAGCCTTAAATGAAACATGCACCTTAGCTTGTGGATTTTTCCTTACGAATCCAACTCAATAACACCATTTCCGGTGTGAAGCAACGCCTTTACTTCCCTGAACTTAAACAATGCCAAATGCTGATACCCTCTGCTGCCGTAATGCTCCGTCAAAAACGGATAACTCTCCAGCATCGCAAGCTTTGCATCCACATCGAACACCTCAACCACGCTTCCGCCAACCCTAATCCAATCATTCGACCCGTCTTTTCCGGCAATAATTTGAACCGGTTGATGAGTGATTAGCCGTCTGTCAACCGCCGTGGTAAAATACAGCTCGCCCATATATTCCATAACCGCGTCGAAAGGCTTTGATGACGGCGCGCCATCGCTGACAGCAGCAACGAAAATTCTTTTACAACCTTTCAAAAAATCATAGGCTTTACTCATTTTACCGACATGCCCTTCAATTAATTTTATGCTATACAGTGTCACCAAAAGACGGGCGTTTTGGTCTTTTGGTGACACTATCTAATCATTAAGCTCGTCCAGTGTCAACGCATATGATGGCAAGAACTCCTCCAAAAACAGGTCTGCGGCAGGCAATTTCATTGCTCGAAGCGACCGCTCGGTCGCACGGCGTGCCGGAGCGAATTCCCGATTACCCTGCGCCAACTCCTCCACGCATTTTATCATCGCCGACAGCTTATCCGCCGCCTTGACTATGCGATATTCCTCAGAACCGGTGTCCGGCATCAACAATCGCTCATATTCCTCCCTAAACTCCTCTGGCAACATCCCAAGCAGTTTGCGTCCGGCGGTTTCCTCCACCTGCTTATACGCCTCCCGAATAGCGGGGTTATTGTATTTGACAGGAGTAGGCATATCACCGGTAAGAATCTCCGGTGCATCATGGTACATTCCTATCATCGCGCACAGTCCGGCATCGGCATTGCCGCCGAACCGGCTGTTCCCTATTACCGCCAGCACATGAGCAAGCATTGACACCTCATAAGAATGTTCGCACAGGTTTTCGGTGCGTGTATTACGCATAAGCGCCCAGCGGTTAATATATTTCATGCGGGACAACATGGCAAAAAAATGTGAATTCATAATAAATCCTGTTCCTTTCTTAACACCACTTATTACAATCATATCACACTCGCCCGCTTTGTCAACTGAATTAACGCTGACAGATGTATGTTTTGCCTTTTCATGGAAATAATAACCGCAATATATTGGCAAAAAGGACGGGTTTAACGATGCCTCAAACAACACCGTTTTCCGAAAACGATTGCGCTCAAAACAGACCGGACATCCGCTTTTTCAATCAGCTTTCAAAAGAATTTATCGACACAACCACCTCTGTCATGCCTGTCAAGACGCTGCGTGGTGAGGTTCGCCGTGCGTTGCACACAATATCGCGGACAGTCAAGTGGATGCGAACACACCCATCAAAATCCGGCGAAGATACATTTGCCGAATGGCTGGGCGACAACTATCACCTGTTGGCACGGGAAGGTGCCGGACTTATGTCGGCTTTAAAATTCACGCCAAAAATCCCACACACCGGACGGTTTCCCGTGTTATATCTTTTACTGCGCAAGCTTGTATCCTCTGATGAACTACCTTCACAGGAATCGTTTGAAGTGCTCATTGATGTAATCCAGCAAACACGTCCGCTGACGGTGTTTGAACTGGAACATTTTTCCGTATGTCTGCGGGCGGCGTTGATAATTACGGCGGCGGAAGCGTGCGCTTCAAAAAAAACCGACGGGCATTCACATTCCGAACGGCTGATTTCGCTGGCGGTAAACGGACTGCGAGGCGTGGTTGGATTAGATTTTGAAGGATTAACCGAACGGCACAGTGTTGTTGAACAGCTTTTGCGGGATGACCCGTCCGGAACCTATCCACTAATGGACGAAAAATCGCGCAGTGACTACCGCCGGTGTGTAGCTTTGACAGCACAGCGAGTGAAAAGAAGCGAGCAAACCATTGCAGAAGAATTTGTGCACAAGGCACAGCAGTCACAAACCACCCGCGACCGGCATATCGGCGCACATATGACCGCGTACGGTCAGCGGGAATCACGACGGACACGGGGACGTGTCATGTTGGTTTGCACCACTATAATTCCCGCAGTCGCGGCGATTTTTGCCGGAACCGTACTACGCAGTGCGGCGGCGGCTTTGCTGCTCTATTTCCCGCTCGCCGAGCTTTCCCGCCCGCTTATCCAACAGATTTTTTCCTATCGCATTACACCGGTACGCCTCCCCCGCCTTGAGCTTAACGGCATAATACCCGAAGAAGGCCGAACAGTTTTAGCTGTTTCCACCCTGCTTCCCGCTGCCGCTTCGGCGCGCAAAACGGCGCGGCACATGCACAATTTATGGAACACCAATGGTCAGGGAGCGGTGCAAATTTGTCTGCTTACCGATCTACCGCAAGCGGAATACCCCACCATGCCGCAGGATTCCACTGATATTGCGGCAATTCGGCGGGAGGTGGTACAACTTAACAAACGGTACGGTAATCATTTTATATTGGCGGTACGTCCGCGAGAGCATACCGCCACAATGCAGGCATATACCGGAAAGGAACGCAAGCGCGGAGCGATTACCGAGCTAATACGGGTAATTCGCGGTGGTGAAACGGCGTTTTGCGCCTTTGAAGGAGATATGGAACAACTGCGGCGTGCAAAATATTTGCTGGCGCTGGATGCTGACACAGGTATGCTGCTTGACACCGCCGCCGCGCTGGTGGGAACAGCTTTGCACCCGCTCGTCAAGCCCGAATTATCACACGACGGGCGGCGGGTAACAACAGGCTATGGCATCCTCTCCCCCCGCCTTTGCGGCGAGCTGTCCTCCGCAAACAAAACCGCGTTTGCCCGTGCAATGGCAGGAGTGGGAGGGGTTACGCCATATGATATCCCCGCTTCCGACTTGTATATGGACTGTTTTTCCTCGTCGATATTCACCGGCAAGGGACTAATCAATATTGAAGCGTTTTCAGTGCTGGAGCATTCGGAGTTTCCCCCGGAACAGGTTCTCAGCCACGATATTTTGGAAGGATGTATGCTGCGCACCGGATTGGTTTCGGATGTTGAAATGGCGGACGGATTTCCATCAGCAATGGGCGGGTGGTTGGACAGATTACACCGCTGGATTCGCGGCGACTGGCAAAATGTCACCTTTCTGACCGGAAAAGCCCTGCCCCTGACAAAGCTGGATAAATGGAAGCTGTATGACAACCTGCGCCGCGCCGTCACACCGGTAACGTGCCTGTTATGCCTGCTCATTTCCCCGCTTATGTCACATCGCAACGGGTCAATCCTTGCGCTGATCGCGTTATTATCACCGGTTACCGGCAACCTGCTATCGGCAATAATGGCACTAATTCACGGTGGTTGGATGACACTTGGCGGCAAATATTACTCGCGTGTACTGCCCCGCGCGCTTGGAACACTGACTCAAGCATTGTATTCGCTTATAATGCTGCCCGCCATTGCTATAACGGGACTAGATGCCACAGTCAGAGCACTGACGCGGCTAATTACCCGGCGAAAAATGCTTGAATGGACAACCGCGGCACAGGCTGAAAAACGAAAGCAAGGTGCGGCAGCGGTAATTAAACGGCTGTGGCCAACACTGGTTATAGCCGCTGTACTAATCGTGTGGGGTGGTGGTTTTATACGCCTTGGAGGAATGCTGTTTGCGTTACTCATCCCGCTGGCGATTTATTCAGGACGTGCAAACTCTGAATCGTCCGACCGGCCATATTTGTCTCCCGGTCAAAATGAACAGGTGAGCGCGTACGCCGCGGCTATGTGGCGATATTATGAGGAACGGTGCACTGCGGAGGAACATTATCTGCCGCCGGATAATGTACAGGAATCACCGGTATGGCGAATAGCACATCGCACCTCCCCCACTAATATCGGGCTGTATTTGCTGTGTATAGCGGCGGCGCATGATTTGGGACTTATTGACGATGACGGAATGCTGACTCGGATGGAACGAACCATAACAACAGTAGACCGACTGGAAAAATGGAACGGAAATCTGCTCAACTGGTACGACACAACCACTCTGCGCCCGCTCATGCCGCGTTATGTTTCCACAGTGGACAGCGGCAACTTCGCATGCTGTATGACAGCACTGCGGCAAAAGCTGCTGGAGCTGAAAAACGGACGCGCCGAAGCTCTGGCACAGCGTGTATGGCGGTTCAACAAGCAAACCGACATGACGCCGCTGTATGATAAAACCCGCTCGCTGTTCCACATCGGGCTTGACCCCGACAGCGGCAAACGAAGCCCGTCATATTATGACCTGCTGATGAGCGAAAGCCGCATGACGGGATATTATTGTATCGCCACCCGCGCCATTCCCAAAAAGCATTGGGGCGCACTTGGACGAACGTTGACCCGCTCCGGCAATGCTGTCGGACCGATATCGTGGACTGGAACAATGTTTGAATATTTCATGCCCCGCCTGCTGCTTCCCGCCGAAGAAGGCTCCATGAGCTATGAGGCTTTGCGGTTTTGCCTGCACTGTCAGCGCCGCAGGTCACCGGGCGGCGTATGGGGAATCAGCGAAAGCGGATTTTATGCATTTGACGGCAACCTGAACTATCAATACAAAGCTCATGGCGTACCGCGTCTAGCGCTCAAACGCGGACTGGGACACGACCTCGTAATCTCGCCATATTCCAGCTTCATAACCCTCACTACCGATGCAGATTCAGCGCTCCGCAACCTCAAACGGCTGGAACGGTTCGGTATGACCGGCAGCTCTGGATTTTATGAAGCAGCCGATTTCACTCCCGACCGTGCAGCGGTAGGCGGACGGGCTATCAAGGGAAATTTTTCCATTGTACGCAGTTATATGGCTCACCATGTCGGCATGAGTATGGTAGCCTGCGCCAATGCTATGCTGGGAGATGTTTTCGTTCGACGGTTTATGCGGGATGAAGATATGTCCCGTGCCGCCGAGCTTTGCTGCGAAAAAGCACCCACTGCCGGAACGGTATTCGAGCCGTCCAAAGAGAATGAAACACCGCAGGTTCCCGGTCGCGCACCGGCGGCGGCGCGAATATTGCCGCAATCCAATCCGCGTGTACCGCACATGCACCTTCTCGCCGGAGCGGAATGGCAGTTGGCAGTGACCGATAACGGCGCGGGCGTATCAAGCTCACACGGGATGGATATCCACCGCGTGTCGGAAGATTTGCTACGCAATCCACAGGGAATTTTCGCTTTTATAGACGACGGAAGCGGCGCGTTTTCCATCACCTCTGCGCCGGAATATCTCACCGCCGGCACACTGGATCTTGAACGGGAAACCGAATTTACGCCATATTCCGCTATTTTCACTGCTAAAACAGGGCGCTTGGAAGCCGGAATGCGTGCAGCGGTTCATCCGCGGCTTCCGGGTGAACAACGGCAAATTGTAGTAAAAAACCGCACCGGTCACCGCATGAACGCAACCGTGTTGTTCTATTTTGAACCAAGCCTCGCCCGCCGTGCCGACGCCACAGCGCACCCTGCATTTTCCCGCATATTTTTGGCGGTGGAAAAGGATGATGCAGCAGAGGCTTTAATAGTTACGCGCCGGCGAAGAAGCGGTGAAGCTCCGTTATGTTTGGCAGTGGGTATGCTGGACGGACAAAGCTTTGAATACCAAACCAACCGCGACACATTATTGACCCGCCCGCATGGCATAGCTTCAGCCGGTGCAACAGTTCGTATGCCCTTCCACAAAGCCGGAAGCGGTGCACCCGACTGCACAGCGGCACTGCGTGTTCATCTGGAGCTTCCGCCCCACGCTCAGCGGTCGGCCGTGCTCATACTGGCAGCAGGCCCAACCCGTGCGGATGCTGTACGTCGGCTTATAAAAATGCGAACCGATGGATTACTAAGCGACAGCAAAGCCGCTACAACCCCATTTGGCGGCGTGGAATCCGAGTTGGCGGCGCGAGTGCTGCCCGACCTGTTCTTCCCCCATCGCATGTCCCGGGAATGGTGTGAAGCCGCACGCTCCAACCGCGGCGGAATTCAAGAGCTTTGGGCACTTGGTATTTCCGGAGATTATCCCATAGTATTGCTGGAAATTCACAATGCCGCCGACACCTGCCGCGCCGAACCGTATATGCGGCTGCACCGTTCGTTGCGGCTGGGCGGAATTACAACCGAATTGGTAATAGCCTTTCGTGAAGGCGGCGCATATGACGCACCGGTCATGGACGCTATACGCGACGCGGCACGAGATGCGGGATGCCTTGAATCGCTGGCGGCACGCGGAGGAATCCACGCTGTCAATCTAATGATACACAGCGAAGAAATACTATCACTGCTGACGGCGGTGTGCGTTCACAATGGCGCGCGCGATATCGGTCACGCCGAAATGCCGCCCGCGGAATACTCTCCCACACCGACACTGCCGGTTCAACCGTGGGAACAATCCCCCTCTGCCGACAACGGGCAGCAATTACCTGTTCCCGGCGGCGTTTTTATCGGTGACAGCTTCCGTGTTACCGCTGTTCCATCATTGCCTTGGTGCCATATAATTTCAAACCCCACCTTCGGAACACTGGTATCCGACATGTCGCTCGGATACACATGGGCGGTAAATTCGCGGGAAAACAAGCTCACACCGTGGCAAAATGACACTGTTACCGACAATCGCGGCGAAATGCTGTTGCTCCGCGCCGGCGGAAAAATTTGGGATACCGTCTGCGGCTCACGCACCGAATATGGATGCGGATATGCTCGGTATTACGGACGCGCCGATGGTATTAACACCACCGTAACAGTACGCGTTCCACCCCGCGGAATGTGGAAAACGGTAGAACTGACAATGGAAAACACCGGGAGTGAGGAAATGGAAATTCAAACCGCCTATTACACCGAGCCGGTGCTGGGAGTTGACCGAAAACACGCACGCCACACCGTTGCGGGATGGGAAAATGGCTCTTTACTGCTGTACAATCCGTTCCGGCATATCAGCGGCACCGCAATTCTGACCGCACAGGGCGGCGCGGATGGATGCGATTGTGACCGGGGAAGCTTTCTGTGCGGCAGATGGTCGGGTGGCACTCTGTCACCACTGCCCGACCCCTGTGCCGCTATAGTAGTGCGCCGCAAGCTTCCACCACGGCGCAAGGAAAAAGTGACCTTCGTGCTTGGATTCGCGCAAGGCGAAACAGCTTCGCGCATAGCGGCACTGCGAATCCCTGCACTGTCCTCCGTAATAATTCCGCAAACCGAATCACTGCCGCATATAAACACTCCCGACCTGCTGCTCAACGCAATGGCAAATAGCTGGCTGCCGCGGCAATTGCTGCATTGCCGTATTTACGCCCGCACGGGCTTTTATCAGTGCGGCGGAGCATGGGGGTTCCGCGACCAACTTCAGGATAGTTTGGGCGCGCTGTGGATTTCCCCTGTTGTCACACGCCGTCAGATTATTCGCTGTGCGGCTGTACAATTCGTGGAAGGTGATGTTCTACACTGGTGGTATCGCCTCCCGGGTTCACTGCGCGGAGTAAGAACAACCTGCTCCGACGACTTGGTTTGGCTGCCTTATGCAACGAGCTATTACACCGATTTCACCGGGGATTTGTCAATATTAGATGTGGAAACGCCATGGATATCCGGCGAGCCGTTGGAAACGGACGAACATGACCGGTATTTTAACCCGGGCACAACCTCGTATAAAGATACTGTTTACGAGCACTGTATCCGTGCGCTCGACCGGGCATGCACACGTGGAGCACATGGACTCCCATTGATTGGCGGAGGTGACTGGAACGACGGGTTCAGTCTTGTGGGCGCTCAAGGACAAGGTGAAAGCGTATGGCTGGCAATGTTTCTTGCCATGACATTAAAACAGTTCTCGGCATTATGCGACATGCGGAACGACCGACAGCGGGCAGAGGATTACCGCCGTATAGCCGAGGAATATCTCGCCGCCGCCGAAAACTGTTTTTCCGATGACCGATATATCCGCGCATATTATGATGACGGCACGCCGATAGGTGTTCCCGGCGGAGATGATGTGTGTACTATTGACAGCTTAGCCCAAAGCTTTTCGGTGTTGGCAGGAATGCCGGCGGAGTGGTCAGCAACGGCATTAGATACAGCTATGCGATTGCTCGTGGACCGTGAACATGGGATCGTAAAGCTGTTGGCACCGCCGTTTAATCAAGAAGCTGTCAAAATTGGTGACGATGCGCGGTCGCCCGGATATATTGCGGCATACCCGCCGGGAATGCGGGAGAACGGCGGACAATACACCCATGTCTACTAACCAAAAATACACTATTAAATTTTTAACTTTATTTCCACATTATAATCAAACAATTTACTGCTGTTGCGTTTATTTACAACGATTTTTTCTACAAACGCAGTAATAAGCTCACGGGTTACGCTCTTAAAATCTTTGTATTGTTCTATGGAGTTTAAGAGCTGTTCTTTTTCGTTTTTATTCTGAATGAAATCAGAAATTTTCTTTTCTTCCCGTTCTATATCTTTTTTTACTTCAGCGATTTTTGCTGTTACACCATTTCGAATAATCTCATATTCGTCACCGGAGATTTTACCCTCTGCTTTTTCTACATAAGACATAGCAAGTGTGTTGTTAAATGTATCAAGACGTGACTTTAATTTATTGATGTATGATTCGGTATTGGCAGTATTGTTTGAAGTATCTTCCCTCACATTTAAAACTACTCCGTTATCAAAAATGTCTGAAATGTTTTGTTTTATTTCTTTTTCCAGTTCTTTGTCAAGCCAGTCTTGTGATATACGAGTCCCTGTACACATGGAAACTCCGCGTTCTGCTCTTGCACAACGATAGAACGCGTTTCCGCCTCTTTTTGTTCCTGTGCTTTGCAGTGTCAATGTTCCGCCGCATTCACCGCAAAAAATCAACCCTTTATAATGATTTTTAGTATCGCCCGTATGGGCGGTATAAAAATTGGTCCTTGAATTAAGCATCTTTTGTATTTTATTGAACTCGTCACGGCTGATATACCCCTCGTGTGTATCCTCGTGAATGATCCACTCGTTTTCAGGGCGTTTAGTTGCTCGTTTGGATTTGTAAGTCTTTTTACCGGAAACATTAAGCACAAGATCACCACAATAAACCCTGTTATGAAGGAAACGCTTAACAGTGCTTGTACCCCATGCAGTATGTGGAGCTTTCCTTTGTTTAGCCCAACCTTGTTCAATAAAGTATGTGGAGGGGTTGATATACCCTTCATTATTCAAATGTTTTACGATAGACATGACGGTGTATTCAGACAACGCAAGACGAAAAACAGTATCAACTATATGAGCAACATTTTCGTCTTTAAGAAGTTTGTGTTTATCATTTGGATCTTTTATATATCCATATGGAGGTAATGCAGATAAAAACTGTCCTTGCTCTTTCTTATGCTTTAACACACTTCGGATGTTTTCAGATAAATCTTCAAGATACCACTGGTTTACTAAAGAATTTATCTGAATATTTTTTCGGCTACCCTTGGTTCCGGTGTCAGCATAATCAGTCGGAGAAATAAATCTGATTCCCCATTCGAGGAATTTATCATTGATATATGTCTCCACCAAAGCAACATCACGAGCAAACCGAGATAATGACTTACATAACAATACTTGGAACTCACCGTTTTCAGCATCTCTCAGCATTTCATTAAAAGCAGGACGAGTAGAATCCGAACCTGAATAATCCTCATCGGAATATATTTTGAAAATTTCCCAACCTTTTTCATGAGCGTAAGAAACAAGCATAGCCCTTTGATTGGCTATACTCTCACTTTCAGCATCCTGTTTGTTTTCATCTTCTTTTGAAAGACGAATATAAATTGCGGTCTTGTACATCATTATCTTATTCCTATCATGTATCATATTATCTTATTTATAGATTTGGCTGTATTATCAATGGATATTCAGTTTCTCTTTACATGATTGGATTCAGATTGTTCAATGGGTGTTTGGTCGGTACTGTTTTCACTCATTTTGACCTTCTTAACTTCAAAGGGTAAACCGTTTGTGTCAAGAGCTGCTGAGATAAACATTCTGACTGCTGTTGAAGTATCCAACCCAAGTGAATTGAAAAGCGATTCCGCTGCTGCTTTGGTAGCATCGTCTATACGAACCTGAATGTTAGCCATGTTTTTGTCCTCCAAATAAATGTAATGACCTGTAGCGGAATTATAACACGAATCATTACGGATTTCAAGCATGTAAAAATACATATGATTTTATTTTTATGATACAATAAAGCAAGTTTTATGGTGGGGTATCCACCCCACCGAGATAATAAATTAGTGTTAATCTAGTCTTTTAAACTATTTGATAGTGCTATCGCCCACTGTTCATGCAACGACATGAGAAATTCCTTCGTGTCTAAGTCTCTGTTTTTGTTACCAAACGTCCCGTTAATTAGGGTGCGTGAAGTGAACATAACATGAGAATGCGGATTCCCATTACCTTTATCATGGATTGCCATATCGACACAAGCACCTAATTTTACAAGGTTTTCTGTAACAAATTCGGTGACAAGCGGGATGTGTTCTTCTAAGCTTTGCTCTTTCGGTAATGCTAGTCGCAGTTCATTAGCCAACCGAGCATCTTTACGTTGCTCACAATGTTCAACGATATTCCACAAAGCTTCCCGATTATTAAATTCTTCCGGTGTTCCGGGTGGTGTGATGATTTCGGTGTAACAAACATCTGATTTATTAGTATAGTTGTGAACTTCGCCATAGTAATAATCATTCACAATACTGCCACTTCGATAAGCCGCTGCTGCACAAACAGAATTTCCTCTGCCTCTACTGAAATGTTGTTTTTCCAAATATAATATAGCCATAATTTACCTCCATTTTTTTCAATGTGTATTGTGCTTTTAAGATACATATATAAAGCTCTGATAGTAACAGATTTTTTATTCATATATCATAGTTATCATCATAGATATTTAAATTGTAATAACATAGATATAGATAATCTTAATGACCAGATGAATCAGATGAATATTTAGATAAATCTTTATATAGCTTCTTACGCTTATGAGCTTCTTGACAAGCTTTTTTACGAAGCTCTCTACGTTTACGTTGTTCATCTTTATTTTGATTCTTAATTATTTCATCGAGTTTGGTCATAGCGGCTATCCTCCTTCCGATTGTAATGATGGAGGGTGTGCCACGATTTATTTTCTTTCGTAGCACAACTCCAAATTAAAATAATTAAATTAGCTTCAATTTAATTTTGATAATGGAATAGCGTAGAAACGTAGTTTCTTTCCATTTACTCGTTTTTGAATAACATACTTACCTTCATTGCCAACGATTAACGCATTTTTTAATTTTAAATCATTGATGACATCTGTCATGTTTGCTTGTGGAACAACTCTTTTTATTTTTTCCTCAAGCCGTACACGACGTAAACACAGACAATCGTCTTTTACTATTCCGTCGTGTGTTTTTTCATCGTAAAACATTGGCATTGTTGGATATGAAATGTTTTTATTATTGAAAAGCGAGCGTATGACGCCCAAATAATCAGGGTCCGATGAATCAGTAAATTTATTGTGTCGATTGATTCGTACCTGCTGTCGTTCCACCAAATCCATAAGTAATTCCGAAAACGACTTCTGTAATTTTTGAGCTTCATGTTCTTCTAAAAAATCTTTGTTAAAACAATAATTAAGGAATATCGTGTATGAAGCGTTAAGGTAAAAATGTGTTTCTTGTAATCTCTTATGCTCACACAACTTTGCATCTCTATAATGAGTAAGCCATTGTGATAACAGCGTTTTTAACTCATTATAATTTGAAACAATCCATTTAATAAAATAATAGTACCATGTACTGACGATCAGAGGCTCCTGTTGAAGCTTGTGAAACTCCATTGAATCAATAGACTCTTCGTAGTCAGTAACTAATGTTCGAGCTGCTGTACTTCCTTTACCATGTTCATACTCTCCGGGTACAATAACCGTGCAGTTTGGGGAAAGTTCCATTTGCTTATTTCCATACATTCGATTCTTTCCCATGTTATCTCCGAGACGCCGAGTTATTTCTTCAAGTGTCGTTTCATTTTTTTGTTTAATTGCATGAGATTCTGCTGGATGTATGTCATCAATAATGATGCAACAATCACGATTTTCATGCAGTATTTGTGTAATAGCAGCCGTTGTTGAATTTAGCCTTGAAGAAGGTTTGATTTTTCCGTCTCGGTTATAAAGCTGAGTCATAAAAGATGAATATGTGGTCTTAAATACTCCTGTCTTTTGAATCCATTGTATTGCAGTATCTGGTATAACACCAATTTCAACAAACAAGCTCATCATTATCCCTGCTAGACTTTGAGCAAAAACAACTCTTCCATTGTTTGGAGAAAGACAAATGAGCTTAACCATCCCAGAAGTAGCATCTTTTTCAGCGTAACGATCTGTGTCGATAATAAATTTAAGACTTTTGGGAAAGGATTCCAACTCAATGTTTAATTTATTTTCTTCTTCGTAAGACCAGATTATCTGATCTCCGGCACGGTATAATTTAGTCTCATTGATATTATAGAAACCCAAATCCTTTAACCTATATTGAACCTCTTGCTTGGTGTTTTCCAGTTCCACCTGACGAAGAATTTCGTCGGCTATATGTCTTCCTGCTGTTTTTTCAGGGTAAGCAGGATTTATTCGACATTTTTTGTTATGCTTTATCCACTTCTCTTCAGACAAACCCAATAATGAAACGGTGAATTCATCATTACCACTTTGGAAATCAAAGATAGACTGGACATCAAAGGTGGATAAATTTCTAGAGATTTCCCATCCGAAGGAGGGGAACACTTGGAACCCTCTTTGTCCACTGTTTATCGCAGGAAAAATATATCCATCGTTGTCAAAATCCAATTTCATTCTAACTTTGGTCGCAATTTCCTTTCCATCAGCGTTAAGGACAGTTACAACAGATTTTACTATGGGTCGGAAATTACAGAAGTGGGCTATACCTACTTCCTTATCAGGCCAATCTGTAGTCTTTTTATTCTCCGACATAATCAAGCCACCGCTATCGTTTTTACTACCAGATTTCCTCTGATATACAGAATGCCTTTTATTACACCTACTACAGAAACGACGATTCCGATAATTTTTGACCCGTTATCCCAAATCCATTGAAGAGCATTTTTCACCTTATCCCAAAATGTTTTTTCTTTTGTTGGTTCAGGTTGTTGTTTTGCTTCAATGTATGTTTGTGCGGTTTCTACAGGATTGAGTTCAGGTTTCTTAGACAAACCTTCTATTATGTTTTCAGTAAAAACTTTCATTTTAATACCTCCATATTTTAAAGTGTATAAGAGCAATAAGCTCTGGGAATTGTCGGGTGTACTCCCGAAGATGTCCTCCTTTCTAATTTTTTCATTGTCTATTTTTTTACTACTCTCACCTTGTGTTTTTTATTCAACCCTCCTTCGTGTTTTTGGTGATGTATCCCTTCCTCCTTAAAGGGATATTTTTTCACAAAGCTTCTTGACAATCAAAACTTCTTGTGATAACATAAAAACGAACGATGTTCGTTTTGTTCGTTTCCGTGCTTATTGTATCACTTTGATTTCTAAGTTGTCAAGACAAAAAGCGAACAGAACGCTAATTGTTCGCGTACATCACAATGGAGGAGATTTCATGGGAAAGTTCGATTTATTTATTGTCGGTAATAGGGTTAGAGAACTAAGAGAAGCTAAAAATCTCACACAGGAGGAGTTAGCAAAGAAATTAGGGGTTACACGCTCAACACTGGCTAAATGGGAAACAGGATGGCAAGACTTCAAAACCGAACATGTTATAAAAATAGCCAATTCCCTTGATGTTGATTGCAATCTTCTTTTACGAGGGATACCATCTGAAAAAACTAATATAAACGAAACTACCGGTTTATCCGGTTCCGCTATTGAGAATATAGAACGCAATCATTCAAAAAATGATGTTGACAGCAAGGTTATTAGTGAATCTATAAACATGATACTTGAAAGCGATTATGAAGTGCATATTAAACATATAGCAGAAGAAATAATGGACTATATAACCGTAAAAGCAATAAATCAAGACAATGCTTGTCTTCCTAAAGATGTATGGATTTCAGAGAACCTTGACATTGAGTACAGAGCATATCAACTGTCATTGAAATTTATGGAGCTTATTAAGACTATTGGAAACGATAAAATAAATCAAAAACGTGCATTAAATTTTTTTATTTATAATGATTACTCGCTTCTTACGAGCAACCACTATAAAAGAATTACGGATGTTTTCGATAAATTTGAAAAGAAAGAATTGACAAATAATGAATCGTCTGATTTAAAATACGAAATAGTAACAATATCGAAAAATAGAGTTGAGCGTGCTTTTAAGAAACCGAAAACAAAAAAGGACAACAAGAACGATTCTTAATTAGCTCCTTGTCAGCCAAAGCCTTGAACGTTGAATTTGGCATTATAATAATCCTTTAAAAACAAGGTGGGAAGTCCCACCTGTCCCACATATCCCACCTGTCCCACCACAAAAAATACACTATAGTATTTTTAATCAATAACAGCAAAGAACAACATCGTGCTATTCTTTGCTGTTTTAATTTTTTCCGTTCATTCAAGCTTGCCTTATTTTGGTGATCATATTGATTGATTATTCTATAATATTTCACATGAATAAATACTATATTAGTGCCCTTCGGTTTCAAGGGAATAAAAATAAACCTGTATACAGAAATACAGGTCATCTCTATTTTGTTTCCTTAATCATGTTTAAATCTGATTTTGCTCACTGTTGATTAACTCTATAAAAATGAGGTGAGCGAAAATGAATAACCAAGAAACCATGAATAGAGAAAAAAGTTTATTTGAGCGTGTAATGTTAGGTGTTCAATCAACAGATGGCAGAGTTTTGACAGAGCAAATGGCTAAGAGCATAGGTGCTATATCAACTGTCTTTACTGAAGCTCCTGATATTTATAATGAATCTGTTGGATTATCCTCAATCAAAGAAGTGAGAACTAAAGATGTTAAAAGTAAGCATTTCATTAATTGGTTTTTCAGTTTGGATGATTGGGTAGGTCACGATTCAGATGGTTTCCCTTTCTCTATGATTATCCACGGTGTCGAAGGCTTTGTCTATGGGTATTATAACGATGATAAACTTGATAGTATCATTCGGATTGATGATGACAATGACAGTTATTTTATATCATTTTTTTGTGTTAATAAATCCCTTCAAGGTCAAGGAATTGGTCAGCATCTCTTTCAATATATATTGAACCGTTTTAGGGATAAAGAGTTATTCCTGAAGGTCTATAAGGACAACACCCCGGCTATCCATATCTATGAAAAATATGGCTTCAAGATTAAAGGTGTTGGCTTTGATATAGGTGCTGAACCAGAGAAATCTCATTATATTATGCAAAGAGATATAGCCGTATAAATTCCCTTGAAATTGAAATAATCCACCCCTTGGGGGTGGATGTTTCTTTAACAGAATTTTTGTTTTACGGTTGGTTTACTGCTTTAATAAACTCTTTCAAAATCCCTACTGCTGAATCTATATATTTCGGTTCCAATCGGTTCAAAAGCTCAACGATTGCAGAAGTATCATTCGATGTGTCAGTTCCCAAAATAATGTATTCCGGAGAAATATTTGCACCTGTACAGATTTTATAGAGAGTTTCAGAAGATAGTCCTTTTGTACCTCGTTCTATATCAGCAAGAAAACTGCTTGATATGCCGCATTTTTCACTGAATTTTTCACGGGACAAGGATAATAATTCCCTCATTTGTCGTATCCTCGCACCCACAGTTACGTTAAAATTCTTATTCAATCGTATCACCTCACTATCCCTATTGTATCGGATTGTGAAGTATTGTGACATAAGCGATAGAGCATTCGAAAGCACTCTATCGCTGTTGACATTGCGCGAAAAATGTTGTATTATAAAATTTAAAGATGAATATTAAATCAAAAAATATTATTGGGGGAATTATTGTGATTAAATCTAACGACAGCAGTATCATCGAACGTGGCATACATTGCCCATTTTGCAAAACCAAAGAGGCACTCTTGATGAGCAGAGCAAGCAACAAGAAACTCTCATTTCAAACTCCGGCATTTGGACTCAAGTTTCTGCTTTTGCTTATGTTCCACCCGTTGACCATATTTTTGTATGGATTTAAGGCGTTTGAAATTAACAAGGGTATCCGATATGATACATATGGGTTCTGTCCTAATTGCGGGAATTCCTACGCTGCTTCACCACCCGAGACAACAGACTCAAAGGTAGAGGAACCGAAATTTTATCGTAACAGTATAAAAAGTAAAATCAAAGGCTTGTGTGCGGGAATAGCCGATTACACAGGTTTACCGACCGGATGGGTAAGACTTGTTTCAACAGTATATCTGCTTGCACCTTTTCTCATGGGAATGATGGGAGTAATTACTTTAATACAATCAAAAGCGGAGTTCGGTGCTGTAGTATCGGCCTTTGTAACGGTAAGCATACCATCCGTTGTCATTGCAGCTCTGTACTTTGTAATTGCGCTGTTTATCCCTGAAAAATCGAAATAACAACGAGGAAGATATTTATGGACAATAACAATAAACTACCTGATGGTTGGGGAGATCCGAATAAAGCTGAGAATTTTTCAGAAACACCGAATGATATATCCAGTTTGACTGATATTAATCCAATACTAAATCAACCTAAAGAAGATGAATCGGTAGAGTCGATTGAAGTTGCCGCTATACCACCTAAAAAATTCAATGTTGGTATTGTTGCTTTGATTGCGGCTTTGGTCGTGTTGATTCCTGTCGGAGTATTTGTGGGAATGTATCTGTCAGACGGTGGTGATGGTGTCACAAGTACAGGTAATGGTGCTGCTATTGATAATGGTGATTACATATCCACTGATTCGGCGGATGGAACAAATGTCACTGAAGAAAAATCTGAAAACACGAAAACAAAAAATAAGGAACCGATTAAACTCGCGCAATCGGAAATGTACGACTATCTGTTTTTATATACTGATATTTGGAATAAAGGTATTATTACAGGTGGAACATTAATTGATCTTGATTTCGATGGCAATCCGGAATTCTTGGTTTGTTACGGTGAATCAAAAATAAATGAATACTCAGGAAATCCTTTTATTCAGCCTACTTTCGCAAAGGCTTTTAGATTGACCGAAGATGGCTTGAATGAAATAGCTGAGTTTCCCGTTAATTACAAGAAATCGTATGTGTTTTCCGAAAACAGAAACTTGTTTCTGTACACAGATGAATATGGCAAGAAAAATTGGGCTGTTCCCCACAAAAAGGGAGAAATCGGGTTTGGATGGTCTGGCTTGGTCAGCGATGAACCCGGTGCAGAATTTTATTTCAGTCTCTACGATTTCACCGATAGTGATATGCAAGAACAAGTGAAATTTTCGGCAAAATATACTGGTGAGGAACATCCTGCGGATAGGTATATTTACTTCATTAACGGAAATCAGCTAACGCCTACTGTACAGGAAACCCAAGAATTCAACGAAATATATGCACGGTATTTGGTTGAAAAGCAATGGTTTGAGAGAGATCCCAAAGGATATCTTGACGTAGGATATTATGAAACAGACAGACTTGAATTTTTTGATGAAATGAGTGAAAGCGTGTGGGAGCCGATATACCCTGTCTATGCAAGATGGGCTAAACAGATAGGTGCTTTTGAAGAAGCGTTAACTGAAACAGCCTACAAGATTGATCCAAACATTTTCACTTCAGGGTATGATGAATTTCCGTCCGAATTAAACTTTAAGAGCAAATCTTGGCATGATTCAACCACGAGCGAATTAAAAAGTTCTGTTGAAAGGATAATAACTGCCTATTTTACAAATAACACAGATTATTTAATTGACAAATGGGCGTTCGAAGGAGGAGGAATGGCAAAACCGGTCATATATCTCTATCCTGAAGAAGTTACCGATGTCAATGTGCGTGTAAAATTCCCCGATGGGCGTTTCACCTGCACTTATCCCGATTACGGTGATGGCTGGAATGTTATTGCACATCCCGATGGAACAATCATAAACAAAGTCGATGGACGAGAATATTCTTATCTCTATTGGGAAGGCGAAAGCAGTACCAAATGGGATTTGTCCAATGGTTTTGTAGTAAAGGGAAGCGATACGGTTGCATTTTTGCAGGATAAATTGGAATATCTCGGATTGACTCCTCAAGAGTATAATGAGTTCATTGTATACTGGTTACCACTCATGCAAAATAACCCGTATAATCTTATCACGTTTCAATCCGCACTTTACGAAAAAAGTGCGCTTTTGGATATCAGTCCGAAACCGGATAGTTTGTTGAGAGTGTTTATGGTTTACAAGCCATTGAAAGATTATATTGAAATTCCGGAACAAGAACTTGAGAGTTTTAACAGGAAAGGATTCAGTGTAATTGAATGGGGGGGAACTTGTGTCAAATAATAATAAACTACCTGATGGTTGGGGAGACCCAACCAAGGCTACAAATTTTGCTGAAACAAAAACCGATACAGACACTCCTCCGGGTTGGGGTAATGCTTCAGAACCAAAAAGTGATACAATCGAATCCGAGTCCTATGATGTCACATCAGGGGAGTCACAAGAGCGGACAACTTTGGTTTTGCCATCCATGCCAAATTTACCGACCATTTCAACTATTAAAAAAGGCTCTGTTGTCAAAATCATAGTAATAGTTGCAGTGGTTGCTGTACTTGTTGTCGGTGGGGTTTTCGGGGTTATGTATCTCGTTGGTGAGGATAATGGTAATGGTGATAAAACTCCAACCGAATCGGATGATATACAGACATCATCTACAACCGCTGAACCCGTTCAAGAAGAACAATGGAAAGTTGCTGCCGAAGACTTTTTATCACAATTCCCAACTGTAATACTTTTGGGTGAAGATATTCCCGTTACGGTTGAAGAAGCAGGCAATGATGATGGTTACCATGAAGCTGATATGTGTCTTGAAGAAGGACAATATCTTCAACCGAGGCAATTTTTAACAGTTGATAAAAATGGGAAACCAACAATAAGCACTGAAATTCCCGATGTTTATTATCTTGAAGGCATTGGTTATTACGATAAAAACGGTAATGAAATTGCAGATGCTATTTGGAATAACAACGAAGCAGAAGAAACAGAGTATCATATAGGAGTTTCCGCGGTAAATATTTTATTTTGGGATTTAGATAATGACGGTATCCCCGAAATAGAAATATACTTTTATCCCCACTGGGTGCATTCTTTAGGCGGTGGCTGGGGTAGTTATGAGTTATACAAATATGTTAATGGCAGCTACAAGATGGTTGATAATTGGGATTCACCGAAACAGGAGGACATAGCAAACGGCTTTTCTTATTATCTTGATGATAATGATAAAGTCATTTCATGTACAACATTGGGGTATCGTGGACAAGAGGGTATTCGCTTTGATTATGTTTCTTTCAACGACAACGGTACAGCAATTTTTGAAATAATAGCTTCATGTACGTACAATCATACAGAAGATGAAGTTTTGGTAGTATGGAAAAATCACATTACCAGAGAAAACAATATTCCTGATTCATCTGATTATTACTATGACTGGAATAACCCTGATGCAACTTTACGTATTCCCGGTACGGACAATTTACTGACTCCCATTGAGCCAATGGAAACATTGAAAGAGGAAATAATAAATCAAATAAACAAACGTAAATAGCGGTTTGATTTTGGGAGCTTCGGCTCCCTTTTTCTTTTCCAAAAGACAATCTTAACTTATATATTATTATACCAATAAATGTTGATTATCGCCTAAACCCCTTGATTTACAAGGACATCCGCAAGATTTCAGAATGAGTTTACTACTAATTTACTACTTACGGAATGACTTTGATATGCCTTGAAATCCTTGTGAATA
>JGI994J12354_10001453_pt1 | contig 23941 bp, 28 predicted proteins | sample IntmicLarv3ML3BL_FD_12354 | JGI IMG/M metagenome (IMG submission 12354)
GGCAGCTCGCCCCTTTGAGCAGCGAAAGAGTACTCTCCGCCGTATCCGTCAAGGTCCCCCGATGATACTCAAGTCCGATGGCAATGCCGCGTTCCTTCGCCGCCGCGCAAATAGCGCGCAACTCGTCTGCCGCCCGTTCCGCATAATCAGCGGACGCCTGCAGCGAAGAAAGCGCCCCCGCCCATACCCGAATCATCGGCGCACCCAGCACCTCCGCTGTCGAAAGCACCTCCGCAAAATCCGTCTCGGTGCAAAGCCTATAATATGACCCGTAAGAAAAAACCTGCAGTCCCGCGGCTTCGGTAAGTGCCTTTATCCGCGCGGCGTTCTCTAAGTCGCCCTGCGGCACATGCACATCGCCGCCCCATTCAATGCCCTCGCCGCCGCAAGCAGCGCACAAGGTAACAATGTCCTCCGCCGGCAGCTGCCGAAAGGTAACAGACGTAAGTCCCATTTTATGCATGACAAAATCCCCTTCAAAAAAACATTACGCCATAGTGGCAAGCATTTCCAAGGTCACTTCATACCGGGTTGCCCGCCCCTCACAGAGAGCGCGGTATTCCGCAAGCATACATTCCCCCATGCGGAAAATTTCCGCCGTGTACGACCCCGCCCTGTGCGGCGAGATGAAAATATTGGGACAAGCAAGCAGCGGATGTCCCTGCGGCAGCGGCTCCTCCGGGTCAGTAACATCTAAAAGTGCCGTGCGTTCCGGCTCCTCCTGCATAGCACGCAGCAAATCCGCGTGAACTACCTGCGCCCCCCGCCCCGTGTTAATAAAAGCTGCATTCTTTTTCATTCGGGAAAACAGCGCGTAATCAAGCATCCCCTTGGTCTCCGCATTGTTTGCCAGATGGTTGGAAATCGTCTGGCTGCGTGAAAAAACCGCCTCAATGGGCACCTTTTCTACACCCAATTCCGCCGCCCGCGCCTCTGAAAGAAACGGGTCATACACCAGAATGGAAAGTTCACAGCTCTGCAACCGCTCAATAACCAGCCGCCCAATCATTCCTGCCCCAAGAAGCCCGACCTCCGCACGGTAATTTCCGGGGAAGCCCTCCGCATACTCTACCGCCTGCGCATAATTCTCCAAGCACCGCCTGTGCAGCTGGAAATACCCCTTGTTGGCAAGAATAATCTGTGAAGCCGCAAATTCCGCCACGGGAATCGCATTGGCCGCCCAGGCGCTGAATACCTTAACTCCGCATTGCAAAAAGGGCGCGGCAAAGCCCTGCACCGACCCCGCCGCATAAAACACGGCCTTTAAGCGCGGAAAGAGCCGCAAAATATCCTCAGAGCACACCGCCGGCATACTCCACGTGGAAAAAATATATTCAGTTGCAAGAAACCGCTCCGGCTCCGCCAGTACTTCCGCAAGTGATGCAACAGTCCCCAAAGCAAGTGTATCAGCGTCATAGCATCTGCAAAGCCAGTCCTTCCGCTCCGCAAGAAAAAGCGTGTTTTTCAATGCTTTCATATAATAGGCCTCCTGTCCGTGTCTATAGTAAAAAGGTTACGGAGAACTGCTCTGCGTCCGCCTGTAGAATAAAATCAATCAAATAAGCCGTAACGGGAACGGCGTCATGCCGAGAGTAAACCTCAGGCGTAACCGAAACCGTGCAAGCAGCTGCGTCAAACACCAACTCCACATCTCCGGCAAAAAGCCGCCCGTTTTTAAACGTAGGCTCTATCTGCGTCACAAACCGCTCAATAATCGGAAGCCCTTGCTCCGCAAATGCATACTTGTCCGTAAGCCGAACAGCCGCCTCTTCAAAATCAATCGTCCGCGTAAGGGAAGTCAGCTCCTCCAGCCCATACGCAGGTGCCAGCTCCATGCAAATCTGCTTCGAATCAGCCGAGAGAATTTCCCCGGAAAATTGCGCCCCGGCCTTTTGATACTGCCCGCCGGCAATGGGCACCGAATGCCCCTTGGAAGACGCACAAAGGAAGTCATACCGCTTTGCCGCATCAAAGTACGCATGCACATATTCCGGCGCGCCAAGGTCGCAAAGCACTTGCCGCCCGTCCGCTGCAAGGATAAAGCTACCGACATCGTTATGGTTGTGCGGCTCGTCGTTATCCCCGGCCTTTGCAGCCAGTGCATAGCGCTCCTTCCGCGCAATAACCCAAGCCGACTCTTCCAAATAACAAAAGGCGTCAACCTTCACGCACTCAGCCGCAAGCGTCGGGTCAAACCAGCAAAACGAGCGAAAAGAGAGTGCCCACCGATGGCAATGGTCTCCGTTGCCTTTTCGGTAGTCTAAGCGGTACTTTTCAGGCAGCGGAAAGACCGTCAACGGATACATGCGCACCAAAAAGTGCGCCAGCCCAATGGAAAAAGAAGCATCCTGAAACCCGTCCGCAAAGCTGACCGCAACATCCGCCTGCAAGAACATTTTCTGCTGGAAAGACGCAATAACTTCAACCTTTTCCCTCGCAAAAAAGTCTTCCGCCCCGCCTGTAAACTGTCGCAGCAGGTCCGCATAGGCCGCAAAAAAACCAAAACCGTAGTACCAATAAATCAGCCCCTCGCGGCAAACCCCGTCCGCCTTGTAGCTGCGAAGAAATGCCTCCATCGCACTATGAATCCGCGGCTTAACCTCAAGAAATAATTCCGGTGCCATATACATAAAAGCCGCTCCAACACTGCCGCTGCAAACCGCCGCCCAGTTGTTTTCCGCATTCTCCCAACCAAAAGTGCGTGCGCGGAACACGTCAATAATGCGCCGCTGCACATTATCTCGCAGCCGCTCCGCCACAAGCGGGTCCAAACGGTGTCCTAAAAGAGAATAAATTTCACTAAGCGCAAACCCCGTTTCCGCGCAAAAAAGGTCAATATTACAGGCGTCCAACTCCGACACATGCGAAACATGCGCCGGTACCGCCCACGCAAATTCATCACAAATCGCCCAGATAACATTCTGCAATTCCTTCAAATACTTCGGCTCCTCCGGGAACAAAAGCGCCGCCAACGCACTGTTACTAAGCCGTCCGCGGCGGTCAAAATAAAGCTGTTCATATTCCTTCCGCGACCCGTTTTGATAGAACAGCATGTAATCGGAATAGGGAAGAGCCGCAATAGGCGCACTGCACAACTGCTCATAATTGTATAAAACCTCATCAACAAGACCCTTATAGGCCGGCTTCGACGCGGCTTCCCGCCAAAAATCAGCCGAATGCGCTTGTTCCAATAACATAAATAAGCCCTCCCAAAAAAACAAATAGCTTCCATAAACAGTATAGCATACATGGCGAAAAAAGCCAATTTTTTTTGCATTTTGGGCGGCCGAGCGTAGCAAAACACCCCTACCACCCCCGCACAGCGCGGTCGCGCGCGGACGGCGAAGCGAACAGGCCTTCGAATCGCCGCTAACAAGCCGCTTGCAAAAAGAGTAGCTTTTCGCCTTTCAGTATGATATACTATAAAAAAACACCTGGGAGAAAAAAACAATGCTTCTACTTGATTACGACACCAACAAAGAATACACAACCAATACCTTTCCCGACGCCTGCAAGGACAGCAATGCGCTGTTTATTTGCTGTCGTCCGGCGGATATGCCGCTCTTCCGCAGCATTTTTGAGTTGGATGAAAGCACGGTGCTCGACTGCATGAATATTGACGAAAGCGTGCGCTTCACCGCCTTTGACGGCTATGATTTCGCCAGCCTGGTTCATCTGGACATAGATGGCGGCAAAGTCCTCTTTAGCGAAATCAACTTGTACGTTTCGCGCAGATACTTTCTGCTTGTGCTGCCGGAAGACGGTAACGAAAAGCTTGCTGCCCTGGAGGGGAAAATAACGGCTCTCGCCCGAAACTTCCAAAAAAGCAATAAGCAAACAGACAAGGTTGAATATTTCAACCAGCTGTTTTTCCTGTTTTTCAACACATTGGTTTCGTATTTTTCCGAAACGCTGGAAATGCTGGAAGACCATATGCAAGTCTTATCTGAAAAGATGATGCACCGGGCGGAGGACGAGCATTTTGAGGCCATCCACACCTTGCGGGGCACGGCATATGCCGTCAAAAAGGTGCTGCGCGCCTTCTCCTACATCGGTCTGCAAATCCTCTGCAACGAAAACGATGTTTTAAGCAAAAAACGCCTCTTCCTCTTCCGAAACCTGGACACCCGCTTTCGCAAGCTGTACGACTTCTCCGAAAGCGTGTACGGCCTAAGCGGCGAGCTGCTGCAAACCTACGACAGCAAGCTTTCCCAGCGGACAAATGACATCGTCAACAAGCTGACCATCGTGACGCTGTTTTTCGGCCCTCTAACCGTCATTACCGGCATCTATGGCATGAACTTCCGTGTTATGCCGGAGCTAAACTGGCCCTTGGGCTACCCTCTGGCTCTGCTGCTGATGGCGGGAATTAGCCTTGGAATCTATGTCTTCCTGAAAAAGAAAAAGTGGCTGTAGCACGTTGCTGTCTACAGCCGATTAAAAAAGCAGAATAGGGGTGCTTCTATGAAAAAATTCCACTGGTTTATGCTTCTTGTCTTGCTGGTTGTTGCCTGTTTTACGGCGATTTTTTTGTCGCCCAATGAGCCGCCTGCCGGCTTTACTGACAACTATGAGGCGGGTGACTTCGCAAAATATGCAGCTGACATCAACGGTACCCTTGCGGAAACACCGCTTTATATTGAAGGCGTTATGGAAAAGTATTCGACTGAATTAGATAGTATTCTTCTATATTCTGTAAATGTTAATGGGAGCGAGTGGCTTGTTGGCTGCTACGGTCCAATGATTTACAGATATACCACACCGGATAGCTTGCTTTCAAGGGAAGTGGTTATCTGCGGTGAGTATATGGGTGTTTGGGCTGCGTCGGGTCTCCCTGTTATTTATGTTCACAAGATATTCATGAAGGACAACGGCGGCGTTTATTTTCTTGCAGTATAGGTACTGCCCCTTTTTGTACACTTCGTATAAAAAGGGGCAGTTTTTTGACGTCAGAATTTTCTTGTTTCTGTCAGAAAGTTTGAAAAAACCCCTTGACAAGCAACGGATAATTTGGTACTCTATACATGAAGTTAGTAAACGCTAACTGATTCTTTTACAAAAGAGTTAGTCGAAACTTACTTTCAGAGAAATGAACAGGAAGTTGAACATAGGGGAGGAGGAACTATGATGCCCTTGACAATGGCAAAGGTAGGCGAAGAAAGTTCCATAAAGAAGGTTGGCGGCAAGGAAGAAACGCGCAAATTCCTTGAAAGCCTTGGCTTCACACCCGGCTCACACGTAACCATTATTACGGAAATTGCCGGTAATGTTATCGTAAATATCAAGGAATCCCGCGTTGCAATCAGCCGGGAAATGGCAAGCAAAATCCTTGTGTAACCAAACCGTAAAAAAACACCTGAAAGGAGAAAAGATATGCCGACGTTAAAAGAAATCAAGCCCGGACAAAGCGCAACAATTATGAAAATCGGTGGTGAAGGCCCCATGAAGCGCCGCATCATGGAGATGGGACTGACGAAAGGTGCGGAAGTCAGCGTGCGTAAGGTAGCCCCCCTTGGCGACCCCATCGAGATAACTGTCAGAGGCTACGAGCTTTCCCTGAGAAAAGCTGACGCAGAGCTAATAGAAGTGCAGGTGTAGCAAAAAATCCCTTAGCGGAGCAGTGCTCCGTTTTTTCGGGGGCATGTGTTAGTCCCTACTAACTTGAAATTTGGAGGATAGAGTATGTCAATAAAAATTGCCCTTGCCGGGAACCCGAATTGCGGGAAGACGACGCTCTTTAACGCGCTGACCGGCTCAAATCAATTTGTGGGCAACTGGCCGGGCGTTACCGTTGAGAAAAAAGAAGGCAAGCTGAAAGGCCAAAAGGACGTTGTAATCACCGACCTGCCGGGTATTTATTCCCTTTCGCCCTATACCCTGGAGGAAGTGGTTGCGCGCAACTACTTAATCGACGAGAGTCCCGACGCGATTTTAAACATCATAGACGGAACCAACCTGGAGCGCAATTTGTTCCTCACCACGCAGCTGGTTGAGGTGGGTATTCCCGTGGTGGTTGCCATCAACATGATGGACGTAGTGAAAAAGAACGGCGACAAAATCAACACCGACAACCTTGCAAAAGAGCTTGGCTGCAGCATTGTTGAAATCTCCGCCCTAAAAGGCACCGGCGTCATGGAAGCAGCTGCCGCAGCCATAGAAGCCGCAGCCGCCGCAAAAACCGTGCCTCAACACAGCTTTTCCGGTGCAGTTGAACACGTCCTTGCCCATATTGAGGAAGCCGTGCTTCACAACCTGCCTGAAGAGCAGCAACGCTTTTTCGCCATAAAGCTCTTTGAGCGGGACAAAAATATTATTGAAAAGCTGCAATTGTCAGCGGAACAAGCCGCGCACATTGAAGCTGACATTCTAAAGTGCGAAGCTGAGCTTGACGACGACAGCGAAAGCATTGTCACCGCCGAACGCTATACATACATCGACTCCATTATTAAAGATTGCGTAAAAATCAAGAACAAAGGCAAGCTTTCCACCTCCGACAAAATCGACAAAATCGTGACAAACCGCTGGTTAGCGCTGCCCATATTCGCCATTGTCATGCTGCTCGTTTATTATGTTTCCGTGACATCGGTGGGCACCCTTGTAACCGACTGGGCGAACGACGGCGTCTTTGGCGACGGCTGGCACCTTGTGGGTATCGGTTCTGCCGATTATGAGGAAGAAGTCGGAAATTTCGAAGTAGAACAGCAAAAAATCGACAGCTACATTGCCGCTGCGGAAGCTTCTGGCATTGATACAACCGACATTTTAGAAACGCTGGATTCGGAAGAGCCTGATGGCACTGTTATCACCGCTTTTGCAGCCGAAGCCGATGCCGCGCATATTACGGCCTCTGTCGAGCTTGTTGATGAGGATGGCATAATTGAAAGTATTCCCGTTTCTGCTGCCGGCTTTGAAGCCGCGCTGGCTGCGGAAGAACCGAACCCCGCCGATTTTGGCGTCTGGGTGCCCGGTGTTCCCGTGCTGATTGGCAATGCTCTTGACAGCATCCATTGCGCTGAGTGGCTAAGAGCCTTGATTCTGGACGGAATTGTGGCCGGTGTCGGCGCAGTGCTGGGCTTTGTACCGCAAATGCTCATTTTGTTTTTGTTCCTTGCCTTCCTTGAAAGCTGCGGCTACATGGCGCGCATCGCCTTTATTATGGACCGAATCTTCCGCAAGTTCGGCCTTTCTGGCAAGTCGTTTATCCCCATTCTTATCGGCACCGGCTGCGGCGTTCCCGGCATTATGGCGTCGCGAACCATCGAGAACGACCGCGACCGAAAGATGACCATCATAACCACCACCTTCATCCCCTGCAGCGCAAAGCTGCCCATTATCGCGCTGATTGCGGGCGCTTTGTTTGGCGGAGCCTGGTGGGTGGGTCCAAGTGCCTACTTTATCGGCATTGCTGCCATCATCTGCTCCGGCATCATCTTGAAGAAAACGCGGCTCTTTGCCGGTGACGTGGCTCCCTTTGTTATGGAACTGCCCGCCTACCACTGGCCGACAGTCAGCAATATTCTAAAAAGCACCTGGGAGCGCGGCTGGTCCTTTATTAAAAAAGCAGGTACCATTGTCCTCCTTTCCACCATCTTTATTTGGTTCACCTCCGGCTTTGGCTGGGCGGACGGTGCCTTTGGCATGGTAGATATGCAGGAAAGCATTCTTGCGAAAATCGGCTCTGCCATTGCCTGGATATTTGCACCCCTTGGCTGGGGCAATTGGACATCGGCGGTTGCCGCATTCACCGGTCTCATCGCAAAGGAAAACGTCGTCGGAACCTTCGGCATCCTCTTTAATTACGCAGAGGTTGCAGAAGACGGCGTGGAAATCTGGAATGTTCTGGCCGGAAACTTTACAAGCCTTGCCGCATACTCCTTCCTTGCGTTTAACCTGTTGTGCGCACCCTGCTTCGCCGCAATGGGCGCAATCAAGCGCGAGATGAACAGCGCAAAATGGTTCTGGACAGCCATCGGTTACCAATGCGGCCTTGCGTACATCGTGTCCCTCTGCATTTACCAACTGGGCATGCTCTTCACAGGCAGCTTTGGCATCGGAACGATTGCGGCGATTCTCTTGCTTGGTGGATTCTTATACCTCCTGCTCCGCCCGGCAAAAAAGATGACCGCCGCTGCAAAGAAAGAGGAGCCGGTAAATGTTTAAGCTGATAATTGAGAACCTCGGCACAATCCTTGTAGCCGCCGCCCTGCTTGCAATCATCCTTAGTATCACAGCGTCAATGCTAAAGAAAAAGAAGCAAGGCAAGTGCGTCTCCTGCGACTGCTGCGACAAGGCATGTCATTTCTCCGTGAAATAAATTGCATAGAAAAAGAGCTTTACGAAACCGTAAAGCTCTTTTTTATCGTATGTAGATAAATTACAGGGCAATAAACAGTGCAATGCCGCCGACAATCAGTACACTTGATGCGACAAACATTTCACCGCGGGGGCCAACCAGCCAGCGCAACAGCGAAAACTTACGGCCGGGGGAGATAACCCACTGCCACTTCAGCAGCGCGCCGACAAACAAAAGTATCCCGACAGCCGCGAGAAACAGTCCGATATAGTTGGGATTCTGCTTGAAAAAATCAAAAAATCCGTCCATTACATAACCCCTCTCATTACCTTAGCACCTTGGGTATCGGTAATGTCCTTGGTAATAATGTAGAAAGTAGTCTTAAAGATAAGCTCTTTGTTAACAATAGGGCGAACGTCCAGCACGTTTGTCATGTCCGTAGGCTCTTTGGGTGCGAAGACAATTTCATAGCTCTTGCCGGCCTCAGCCTTAAATTGTACATGCATGGGCGAACGGCTCTTGTAAACTGTGTTTGCATAGGTGAAATGCGGTGTAAATTCGACATCCATGTCGCCTTCCATCTCAAGGCCATAAATCGCGCCTGCATTAATCAGGGTTTCAACAGCTTCGCCGTTTACAGAAACAAGGTTGCCGGCAGCCATCGACAGATGGATCTTCATGTTGCGAATAACTTCCATAGTTTTACCGATTTCTTTTGCTTTTTTTTGCATACCGGGCATGGCAATAAGAACAATTGCAATAACGACAACAACGGGGATTGCATAGATAAGTGGGTTCATAAAAGTGTATCTCCTTCATAAATTTAGTGTAGCAAAAGTATATCACAAAAGATGCCGATTGTCAAATATTAGAAAAGGCCCGCAGCCTTAAAAGCTGCGGGCCTTTTTTGCGGAAAAACTAAGCTGCCATGAAAGTGTAGATTCTGTAAACCAGAACTGCAGTTTCAGCACGGGTAGCATTACCCTTGGGGTTCAGCATGTTTGCAGAACCTTGTACCAATTCGTTTTGGATGAAGGAAGCCATAGCTTCTTGTGCATAACCGGCAATTTGGCCGTGATCATCAAAGCCAATCAGAATGCCTGCGGGAGCGTCTGCAAGGTCAACTTTTTGATCCAGCATGATTCTGTAAGCCAGAACGAACATGTCTTGACGTGTGATAGGCTCGGTAGGATTGAACTTGTTGTCGCCAACACCTGTTGTCAGGCCAAGAGCCTTAGCAATACCGATTTCTTTGTAGTAATACTTGCTTGCGTCAACGTCATCGAAGTTTTCGGTTACGTCAGCTTCAAGGCCCAGCATACGAACAAGAATCAGCATGTAGTCCGCACGTGTGATTTGTCTTGTGGGAGCAAATTCAGTGTCGGAAACGCCGTTGATGATGCCCTTTGCAGCAAGTGTGTTGATAGCTTCTGCAGCCCAGGACACGCCGCCGATGTCTGTGAAGTTCTTGGGGTTGAGTACTTCGTCTTCCTCTTCCTCTTCTTCTTCAACAGGAGGATTGGGGTCTTGAGGACGGGGCTTATTCATGGGTTCTTTGTCGTCCTTGAAACGTGTGCAAACTTCGTTATATCTTCCGATAGGTTCGCCGGTTCCGACATCATAGATGCATGCTGCGTCGTCAAGAATCAGACGGATAGCACCGGACTCACTCATTTCGCTTTGTGCGCCGTTTGTGAAGTACAAGCGCCATTCAAGGCCTTCTTCGTCCAATTGCTCATAAGCGTCCATGGAGCCGTCAATGTTCTGCCATTCGGGAGTAGTGTTTGCAATGTAAATGTTGGGGAATATTGCATCGCTGAAGTCAACGGGCTCAGAGAACGTAATGGTTACGTTACAGGTGATTTCGTTGATTCTGATTTCGCGAACGGTTGCCATCGCGTTGGAGCTTACCACGCCGGAGAAAAGAGTTGCAATCATGAGAACGCAAAGGATAACTGATAATGCTTTTTTCATGTTTTTTCTACCTTTCTTTTTTTAAAATGTATAAAAAAGCTCGAAAGCTTCTCTATTGATACTATGCAGCCTTGCTGCGGGAGAGACCTATGCGTTAAAGAGATTGTACAGTCTGTAGATAAATACAGCGGTTTCGGCACGGGTAGCGTTGCCCTTGGGGTTGATTTGGTTGTCGGAGCCTTGTACAAGACCGGCAGTGACTAAGGCAGACAGCGCGTCGTGTGCGTAGCCGGAAATCAGGTCATAATCGGCAAAGTCAGACAGAGCACCCTTAGCAGGTGAAACATCAACGCCTTGGTTTTGCAAAATTCTATAAGCAAGAACGAACATATCCTGGCGTGTAATAGGTGCATCCGGGTTAAACAGGTTTCCGCCAACACCGTCAGTCAGGCCAAGTGCCTTAGCAATACCGATTTCCTTGTAGTAGTACTTGGAAGCAGCTACGTCGTCAAAGTTCTCAGTTACGGCGGCGTCAAGCTTCAGCATGCGAACGATAAGCAGCATGTAGTCTGCACGTGTAATTTGCTTGGCGGGAGCGAACTCTGTGGGAGAAACGCCGTTGATGATGCCCTTTGCAGCCAGTGCGTTGATAGCGTCCTTTGCCCAGTTGAAGCTGCCGAGGTCAGAGAATCTTTCGCCGGAGCCTTCGCTTGAGGAAACAAGCGCGCCGATTGTGGGAGCATTCTTATCAAAGGGACGGCCGTTGAAGTCAACGGTCAGCCAGTCAAACTGTGCGATGGAAGCACCTGCGCTTGCAGCGGGGCTGTCCGCAGCTACCGTAAAGTTGAAGCCGGCAAAGTTTGTAAACTTCGGGTCTTTCTGAACAATCGGGTTTACCTGGGGAACAAAGTTGAAGTCATCGTCCAGCGCTCTGTTGATTGTACTGTAGTAAATGTTGTTTTCAACCGTAAAGGTTTCAGGCTTGAGACGTACAAAGCCGGGGTCTGAAGCCCAGTTGTGGTTGATGCTTTCAATCAGGCTGCTGTAGTAGAAAATATTATTGGAAATCGTGTTGTCGTGGTTAAATCCGTCAACATGAGGCTCAGAGAGGTCTTCAGGAATGCCGTCCTCATGAAGAATACGAACAAGGAAGTCCCTGGGGTTAATAACAGTATTGTTCACAAAGAAGCAGTCTTTTGCCGTAATGATAGCAACCGATGCAACCGGGTCAATAATAATGTTGGAGTAAGCGCGAATCTTTTCGGCTTCGTAGTGCGGGTATTCGCCCTTTGCAACCGCTTCCTTAAGGTCACGGAACACACGGTAACCGTCAATGCCGGAGTATCCGCCAATGATGATGGAACGCTCGCCGCAGTTAATCATCAGGTTTTGTGTAATGTCAGCGTCATAGCTGCCGCCCTTGAACTGGAAGGCGTTACCGCGCATGTCATGGAAGTAGTTACCTGCGATGTAAGCCTCATGACAACCAACATTGTCAATACCGCTGCTGTCGCCGTTGCCTGCAGTGGTGTTAAGAATCGACTTGTTTGAAGCTTCGTTATCAAAGAACCAGTAGTTGTTGATACCGGAGAACTTAAAGAAGTCGTTGTTGCCGCTTTCGCCTACATTAAAAGCACGCAGGCTGCGGAATACAAAGTGGTGTGCAGCGTTGTAGTCGCTAAAGTTTCCGCCGTCATTAATATTGAAGCCGTTTTCAGTTGCGCCGTCAATAGTGATATCGTGGAAAATAATGTAGGAGCTGTTAAGGCAGTTAACCGCTTCTTTACCGCCCTTTAATACGGGCATTTCTTCACCGGGGATACCGCCGATCCAGATGGGTGCGTCAGCCGTACCGTGCAGACCGGAGAAATCCATAAACTTGCCTGTATCATGTGTTGTGTAGGTGCCGGGCAGAATGCGGATTGCTTCGCCGGGCTTAACAACAGCTTGCGCCATGTGGAACTTGGTGAAGGGGTTCTCACGGGTACCGTCGCCTGCGTCAGCGCCGCCTGTGTTAAAGGCTACAAAGATTTCCTTTGTAGGAGTCTTGCCTGTTTCAAAGGTTTGCACCTTATCATAGAATGTAGGAATAAGACGTCCTGTTGCCTTGTCAATTACAAGACCGCCGTCGGAGGGGAAGTCAAAAGGTGTTTCGTCAATAACGGGAGGGGGCGGAAGGGGGTCCTTCGTTACCTTCTCGGACGCATCCTGGAAGCGTTCACATTGGAAAGTAATTCTGTCAATAGGCTCATCGGAAGCAACATCATAAATGCCGCAGCCATCGTCAAGCACCATTGTAATAGCACCCTGCTCGGACATCATACTCTGGGAGCCGTTTGTAAAATAGAAACGGAATACCTTGCCGTCAGCATCCAGCTGCTCAATGGCATCGCAGGAACCGTCAATGTTCATCCATTCGGGAACCGTGTTTGCAATGTAAATGCTGGAAAATTTTGCATCTTCGATATCTACGGGGTCGGAGAATGTAACCTCCACGTTACAGGTCAGCTCGTTAATTCGTGCCGAGCGGACGGTTGCCTTTGCATTGGAAACAACCGCGCCCGAAAACAGGGCTGCAATCATAAGCACGCAAAGAATGAGTGATACTGCTTTTTTCATTTTTTTTCTACCTTTCTTTTTTGGAATCAGAGATACCGTTCATCAGGAACAAAACTCTACATCTTTATGTTACAGGAAAACGCTCGAAATTGAAATGAATGTATGAAAACATTCTGAACCTTTCAGCACATAGTCGGTCATTTTTTAGGATGCCGAAAAAAGCGCAGTCTTTTTTCTTGCAAAATTTTGACAAGTGAGGTATACTTAGGAACGTAATTCCGATAGATGGGAATTTACCTAAAAAACAACAAGGGGGAAATTTTATGGAAACAAATCTCGGACAAAAGTATAAGATTCTGGGCGGCAATGTTGTAAAGCTTATCTTCACGGCAATCGGCTGTCTGTTGGGTGCTGTTTTGCTAACTGCAGCCATTAGTCCCGCACTGCTGGCGGCGATTTTCGGAGCTGTCGGCATCGGTATCACCGTAGACACAAGCGGCGCACTGCTGCCGCCCGCCCTTCGCTACCTGCTAATCATAATAGAAGCCGGTCTGCTTTGCGCCTTCGTATACTTTATACTGAGCATTTTTATGAACAAATTTAAACTGTATGAAAACGTCTTTGTCATCCAGCATCCCTTTCGTACAAAGACGGTAACCGTCGCGAACATACAGGGAATCAGCGGCGTAAGAAGAACCCAACGCTGGGGACTTATCCCCGTATCAATTACCGACGAATTCACCCTGACCATCATAGGTGACGAAGGAAAGCAAGTGACCCTTTGCGTAAAAAGCGGCCAGTACAGAGGCCTGAAAGCCGCACTCTTTGACTACAGCAATACATATAATAAAGGATGGTTTTAACGATGGACAATATTTCAGTTTGGGTACAAGCGAATCCCACCGGGTTTTTAATAATTTTTATCGGCGTTTGCCTTGCTTTCATCGTAGTGTTTGCCATATTCGGTGCAAAAAAGCGTAAAGAAGATAAAGCAAAGGAAGCCGCCCTGCTTGCAAAAATCCCGGATGCCGCCATTGTTATCTTTGAGGCTCACATACTGGAGATAAACGGCACAGCCCCGACAGCAGATATGTATATTAAGAAGCAGTATACCGAAACCTACTATTTTGCCCCCGGCACCCACACCGTCCGCCTTGAGGTAAACAAAACCACCTACGGCCAGCGTTCCACATACACCCTGACAGTAAAACCCGGTAACCTCGACCTAACCCTAAAAGCCAATACCAGCTATTACGTGGACTTCAACCAAATCACCAAGAGCTACGACGTGAAGGAAAAGAAGAGTAAACGCCCGAAGGCCTTGTAGTATCATGACAAAAATAAAGGTTGACAAAAAAATGAAACAAAAAACACTTTTACTCATAGCAGCAACCCTTATGGTCTTATCCCTGACGGCTTGCGGCGGCGGCTTAAGCGGCGCATACAAGGGCAATGAATCGGCAACCGAGTCCACCGTGTACACCTTCAAAGGTACCAAAGCGTCCATAACCGTTAAAGGAACGCTCGTATTTGAAGGCAGCTATAAAATTGACGGTGACATGCTAATCCTTGATGGCTTCCTTCCTATGGAAAGCATCCGCGAAATACTGCACTATTCCTACCGCAAGGATGGCAACACCCTCTGGATTAACTGGCACGATTACGTCAAAACGTCGTAGGGCAAGGGCTCTGCTCTTGTCTTCCGTCCGGCAGCAAATCACAACACCACCGCAACCGTCTCCCGCCCCGCAATACAATCCTCACTCACCGCACAATCTAATGCCAACACCTGCACCCCGGCATCCCTTGCCATGCACAGAGCATCATAAAACGCTTTGTGCATTTTTGCGTTTGGCGTAAAATACGCCGCGCCCTCCATCTGAATAACAAAAACAACATATGCCGAAAACCCGGCCTCCACCGCAAGGCAAAGCTCCCGCAAATGCTTAATCCCCCGCTCCGTGGGTGCATCGGGGAAAAGTGCAACCCCGTTCTCCTCAAGTGTCACACCCTTGACCTCAACAAAGGCCTTCGTTTCGCCGTCCTCAATATAGAAATCAAAGCGCGAGCTGCCAAAGCGTACCTCCGGCTGAATCGCCGCACTTTTGGAAAACAAATGCCCGGCTGCCACCCATTCCGCAAAGACTTTATTGGGCACCTGACTGTCCATGTTAATAAGTCTCTGCCCCTTGTAAACAGAAATCAGGTCATAGTTTGTCTTGCGAGCCGTGCCGTGAAATTCCTCAAGGAACACCCTCGCCCCCGGCACCAAAAGCTCCCGGCAGCGCCCGGTATTTTTCACGTGGCAAACAGCAACCTGCCCGTCAATTTCCACCTCCGCAATAAAGCGGTTTGGACGGCGCAGGAAGATGCCTTCCCGTATATTTTGATACTGCATATGTACCCATTCCTTTTTGAATATTGGTGAGCGGAAACCCCTTACTTCTTTCGCAAATTTAAAACAGAGGCATAATGAATAATATCAAATGTTTCCGGGACTGTGCTCAAATATTGTATATGCTCCTTTTCCCACTGCGCGATTTCTTCTGCTGGAAGAGTTGAGGCACCTATCCCTCTACAGGCCTTCATTCGTCCGTGCCATGTTTCCCGCGTAAAGGTTACCTGCAAGTCGAATGTTTCCGCATTGTCACATTCGTATAAATCTTTTGGCCAGTCAGACTTGCCTAAAATGTACCGCTGCATTCCGCCGCCTGTCCATGCAGGATTATATTTTAATACCAATTCTTCGCTGCCTTTTGCGATTTCACTTTCATCAGGCAACCATGCCACAAAAAGGATACAGAAATGTCCTCCGTCTTTAAGTATTTTATGAATCTTTGGTAACACAATAGCTTTATCAAAATACATAAAACACTGACACGCAGTTACGACATCGAAACTGCCGTCGGGAAATGCAAGGTCTTCCGCTGATGCAACGATATATTCTATATTCATAGCGGCTTCTTTTGAAAGCTGACGTGCTTGCGCTATTTGATTTTCGGCAATGTCAGCACCGGTAAAATCCGCTCCATATTGATACAGATTACGCGGCAAAACGCCTGTTCCCGTTCCCAAGTCAAGCACTTTCTGATTTTTTGTGCATAACCCCAGCTTTACAAGCTTTTCATAAAAGGCTTCGGGGTAAATATCTCTGAATTTCGCATAATCTTCAGATGTACGTCCCCAATCAAACCCTTTTCCACCGTCAATGTCATTTTTAATGATTTCCATTCGCATCCTCCGTATCGGTGATGAAGCACACACCTGTAAACTGAAAACTTATAATTCAATCCTGTTGAAACGATGTAATTTTGCTAACATACTCATTGTGCGGAACGCTTCATATAAAATTTGCAATTTATGAAACCCTTCTCCCTCTCCGCACGGCCAACCTAACGGCCAACGGCCGTCGCTTTGTTGCTGTTTTATCCGATATTCCAGCGAATCGTCCGCTAAATTCTTCACCGCGGGATATATAATGTTGTTCGGTGAATCTATTGCATCGCAAGGTAAATGGACGTAGTCATTGTCGGATTTGGAGAAGTCAAGTTCCATAAAAGCGTTGGTGTCCTCATTCTCAAAGTTATATCGAAACCACGCACGGTTGATATCATCCGAGTGGGCAAAAATATACGCCTTAGCCTTTTGAAATTGTTCCTTTGTGAGCTTTTCCATAACGCCCGCCTACACAATATCCAGCGTCCCGGTAACAGAAGCAAGCGCGCCGGGCACCAGCTCCAAGGCAAAAACGAATTCCGCCGGAATGCTTTCATGCTTGATGCCAAAGTTAACCGACGGCACAAACCCGAACCGCGGATAATACGTCGGATGCCCCACAAGAAAAATCGCGGTAAACCCCATCGCCTTCGCACGGGCAATACTTTCATGAATCAGCGCGGAGCCGACACCCCGGTTGCGGCAGGGGAGTGCCGCACAAACCGGCGCCAAGAGCAACGCATCATAGCCACCCTCCGCGGTTTTCACCCGGGTTTTTGTGAGCATAATATGCCCGATAAGTGCCGAGCCTTCCTCCGCAACAAGCGCCAGCGCGGGGATATAGTTGCCGCTTGCCCGCAGGGTGTTGACAAAATCCTGTTCATCGCCGTCACTGGGCACAGCTGTCTCAAAGGCAAGCTTCACCATCTGATAAATAGCATCATATTCAGAAGGGGTTTCCAGCCTAATGTTCATGTTTTTCGTACCTTTACCATTTTAATGTACCTATAATATACACGATTTCACCGTGTTTTTCAAGAGGATAATTCAATTATAAAAAACCCATGTAAAAAAATAAAAAAAGTGTTGCAAAAAGAGCGCGAGTGTGCTATAATCGATAGGTACAGCGAAATGCCGCCCTGTAAAAGTGTTGCAAATCCGTTGATACAGCTTGCTATTTTGCGTATTCGTAACAAGCAGGCATTGCGTATGGTGGGTATGGCTCAGTTGGTTAGAGCACCAGATTGTGATTCTGGGGGTCGCCGGTTCGAATCCGGTTATCCACCCCAAAATAAAGGGATATAGCCAAGTTGGTAAGGCACCAGATTTTGATTCTGGCATTCGTAGGTTCGAGTCCTGCTATCCCTGCCAATAAAAAAGGTCGAAGCGGCAAAAACTGCTCACCTTCATGATCCATTAGCTCAGTCGGCAGAGCACCTGCCTTTTAAGCAGGGTGTCCCGCGTTCGAGTCGCGGATGGATCACCAATCCCGTAATAAACAAAATCCCCGAATATATTGCTATTTCGGGGGTTTTGCTATTTCGGAACTTTTAAGCGAAAAATAGAATATAGGTAAAATTAAAAGAGGTAGACTTTCATCAGTCCATCTCTTTTTTTGTGCAAAAAAATATGTGTAAAAAAGTTGGCGTATGGAAAATATGGATTTTCAAATAGAGTTTTTGAATTTTATACAGTATTTTTTAGGTAAATTCAGACACGAGATGAAATACTCCGTCATTGTTAACAATTTTCAGCCAGATAGGTCTTTAAAGTATTCGATTTCTTCAGCTGTACACTTGACTTTGTACGCTCCTCTGCTTGACTTACTAGCTGAATTCAATCGCCTGTTTCGTTTACGCATAAAGTTTGGATATTTATTCTGAACTTTTTTGATTGCTTCCTCTTCAGTTAATTCTACGTCATCTGCTGTAAATAAATATGTTTGATTTAACAGTGTTATCAATTCATAATTCTTTAGTAAAACTTCATATTTGTGAGGATTTGCAAGCCAATAGCACTCTTCGTGCTGTATTAAAACAGAGAGCAATTTCTCCCATCTGCCCTCCCTGCGCCAATTTGTAAAACGCTTATTATAAGTGGCACCTTTATCTAAATTCGCCCAATACAATCTGGAAGAAAGCCGTTCCTTTTCATACACCAAGCGTAATACTGAATCTATAAAATCGCGATTGTCATAAGCTTTTCCACCATGAGAGCCTTCATTGCCTGTTAATGTTGGCTCTATTTTATTCCATAATTCATTGCTTATTCCATTGAATTCAACCACTCTTTATCACCTCCTGCTGATTATATCACCTTGCCTCCCAAATGTCAATCTTGTGTCTGTCAAGTGACGATTGGGCATAATACCCTAGCATAATATTATTAGGGGGCAATTTTTTTTTATTCTTTTGGGAAAGGTGGGTGTTTAGGTGGTTAACTTGGAATTTGACTTTGAAATCAGCGATGAACAAGCTATGGCTTTCGCGACAGAATTGTATTATTCAACCAATTTAATCGCTGACATTAAAGCGTGTGTTGAAAAAGACCCAGAAGCATACGCCGCCTTTCTTGAAAAAGAACGAGCAAAGGAAAGGAGGAGCGGCTCGTAAGTTTTAGCACTATCAAATTTGAGAGGAGTGATACTGACAAAATTTTAATTTCAAGTGTAACGAACTACACAGCAGTACTTATATTTTAAACACCAAAAATAAAATTACTTAAAAGGAGTTTACTTAAAATGATTGAACATTTTACAAAAGAAGAACAGGCATTAAGCAGAAAAGCAGAAAGCATTCACGATACGCTTTTGAAATCTCGTGATGGCTATGTATTACTTGATAAAGGTGGCATTCTTGTGTACGAGATGGAATTCACAACGGAATTATCGGTTGTCAATGAAATCCTTGATGAACACATAAGCAGTGTCTTAGGGAGTATGATGCTACACTCCATGTGTCAATTAAATGGTGGCAATTTCCCTTTTGAAGAGGGCGCAAAGTTTCTAACGATATCTGGCGATTCAGTTGCAGACGAAGTGTTATGCGACCTGCATGAGGAAGATATAAAAAAATTGCGTGCGTTTTACGAGTGGAGAAACGCAGAATTTCATCGTCAAAAGCTTGCCACCGAAAAATTGTTGAATGCTGCCATAGATTTGAGAGTTGTTGAATGGCAGTAACAAACGGGAATAAGTCTTGGGGTGTGGTTATCTGCGCCCCACCCTTCTCTAAAAAAACTAAAGAAGATAAAGGAGCAAACATGAAATTCAAATGGTCAGACTTGCCAGTATACAAACTAGACAGTGGGTTTTATAGCGTTGCAAGTTCGTTCAATACAACCAGTGAGAAAAAAGCGCGAGCGGCATTTGCGCGGTTATATGCGATGATGGTGTACTATGCGCCTAAATATGGGGTGACATTTTTACTTGGACTGTCAAATACGACAGGAAAAACAGCGTGCAAAACGAGTGTAAAAAGACGTGGTAATCCCAAAATCAAAGTTAAAGGCAGGAAGATTCCTTATCATGCTCACGCTATTATTGCGGGAGAAAAGGCGGAACTGTTTGCGAGGGAAATCGTAAAGCGCAGGAACAAAGCAGACGGCAAGAAGCTTACAAAAAGCAAAAAAGTACAATGCTACGGCAGTCCAGATGAGCTGGAAGTTTACGACGATAAAGGCGTACCCTTTATTGACTACATATACGAGCAAAGCGTAGCAACGCAAGTCTATCCTAAAGACGGCTTTGACTTCAGTAGGTTCAAAGGGGCGTTTTTTCGGATAGCGCAGGACTGATTTACTGCTTAGAAAATGACATTTTGAAAAGTGTAAAAATCGTTGGCATTGCAAGCTTTTTTAGGTGTCGGATGAAATCAACAGCTATAATAATAAAACAACCATAAAAAAATTTAAAAAATGAAGGGAAATATAATATGAGTACAATTTTACAAGTAACTAGCAATTTACCAACACTTCGCACAAACGTACAGAATGCTATTAAAAGCATGGAGATTCTTAGCAAGCATTTCGACGACAAAGGATTTGGGCGTATGTTCGCCGATATTTTTAAAGGGTTATTACGGTATAATAGCACCCAGAAATGTTGGTATTACTACGACGGAAAGGTATGGAAGGAAGATTTAAGCACGGCAAAGACGAAAGAATACGCAAAGATTTTTTCAGATGAATTAAATATCTTTTATGAAGGAGTAGGCTTGGCTGAACGGGATATGCGAGAGATTTATAAGCTGAACAGCCACGCAAAACGCAATACAGTCATGGCAGAAGCAAATAGTATCGATGACGTCAAAACTGAGGATTTCGACAAGGATATTTTCTTGTTAAATTGTCAAAATGGCACGGTAGATTTGCGGACTGGAGAGCTTCGACCGCATAATGCGGATGATTTATTGTCAAAGATTGCGGATGTGTATTATGACAGTAGCGCAACGTGTGAACGGTGGATTCAGTTCATGAACGAAGTCATGGAAGGCAACAATGAAATGATAGACTACTTGCAACGCATTTTAGGAATTTGCCTTACAGGGGAGACCAAAGAGGAAGAATTCTACATATTCTATGGACCGGGAACACGGAACGGAAAAAGTACACTGTTGGAAACTATTCGGAGGTTATTGGGTTCAACAAAAGGCTATGCCGTCAATGTGGATACATCTACCTTTTCGGCAAGAGCAAGAACAGCAGGTGCGCCGAGCAGTGACAAAGCGAGGTTGGCTGGTGCGAGACTTGCAACTGTAAATGAGTGGCATAAAAACACGGAGATTGATGCCAGTGTGATAAAAAGTGTAACTGGTGGAGACAGGCAGACTGGACGATTTATGCGGCAAAATGATTTTGAGTATACGCCAGAGTATAAATTGATTATTAACGCAAATCATTTGCCGAATATCTCGGACGATACCCTTTTTTCCAGTGACCGGGTGAGGGTGATACTGTTTAACAGGCACTTTAGTGAAGAAGAACAGGACAAGACCCTCAAGAATACGCTCAGACAGCGTGAGAGTTTAAGCGGTATTTTGAATTGGTTACTTGAAGGACTGCGGAAGTACCATGAAGAAGGTTTGCCCCTGCCACAGTTGGTTATTGAGGAAACTGCCAAATATCGTGAAGATTGCGATAAAATTGGCTGTTTTATGACGGATTGTTTAGAAGAGTCGGCAAACAACACTACATTTAAGGAAGTTTACGAGGTATATAAAAAGTGGACGGTTCAAAATGGATGTGGCTGTGAAAAGCTCTCAAGGTTCAAACAACAGCTGGGGCAAAGGCTAACGATTGCAAAGAACGCAAGTGTAGGAACCACTGGAAACAAGACAACTGGGTACAATGTTGTAATGGGGTATACCATCGTTGCCGAATATCAAGAAGAGTTGTCGCAATCGAAACGCCCAAATCGTTATGGGATACGAGATACTGGCTATGTCAGCGGCACGGATGGCACAGACGACCCGATAGACATGTTTTAATGATTTTGCCACTGGGGAAACCTGGTGGCATTATCTTGTTTTGAAAGCTGTATGGAAAATATGGAAATAAAAATGTAGTTTTTTAAAAAAGCATACTTTGGCGAGATTTGGCGTTTGCGAAAGGAACAGTTTGAGAGGTAAATTGATACTACAATTATAAACAAAAGGCAGATAGCGGCATACAAATGGCGAGAAACGGTATTGCAAGGAAACTTCTGAGAACGCAAACAAGCATCAACACATTTATTTTGTCAGCGGTCAAGGCATCGGATGCATACACAGTTACATTGCAACATGGGATAATGAAGAAAAGACAACGTACATGCAGGATATGTTTTTCACAGAAAAAGCGGCAGGGCGCAAAGAAAAGAAAACAGGACAGCCGCTTTATAATAAATAACGCCATACAAACGGACAATTTGTACGGCGGTTGGGCGTATTATATGGTTGTTGTTATTTGCAATGGCGATATGACAGTTTTAGCGGTGTAGTGGGGTCAGTTACTGGAACGGGCAAACAAATGTCATATTGCCCCTTTAAAACAGGCGCAGGGTGGTTTCATGTATTAATCCTCTGCGATATATTCTTGTCGTGCATTATGAAAGCATTGTGCGGTGTTCATCAAAGCGGCGACTTCATCGTCAGTCAGACCATCAGTGTTGATTATTACGGAATCATTCAGACCGAGCAAGAAATCAGTCGTTACGCTGAATAGCTTAGACATTTCAACGATATACAAAATTGACGGAGCGGACAAGCTCATTTCCCACGCATTGACTGATGAACGAGTGATATTCAGCTTTTTGGCAAGCTGTGTTTGTGATAATCCTGCCTTTTCACGCAAGCCTTTTAGTCGGCTTGAAAAGTTATGCATATTTTTTTCCAATGTGAACACCTCCTAATATAAGTAATTTTAACTTACTTAGAACGGTATTGCATTATCAATGTTGATTATTTATAGTTGACAAAATGAATAAAGTATACTACAATGAGTGTAGAATTATTATAGGAGGGTTTAAAAATGGCATTTTGTAGCAAGTGTGGAAAAGCATTAAACGAGGGTGTAGGGTTTTGCGATGGGTGTGGCAGTAACACAAATGGAAGTCAATCGCAAAACATAAAACAGATGACTCGATTTGCAAGAAGTTTGCCACTATTCATAAGCGGAATACTTGCCTTGATTAGCTGTATTGTCGGCGGCATAGGTTATGATAATCGTTGGAGTGGAGCAGCAAAACAAATGATGTCTTACAGCGAACGTAGGTCTGTGCAAGCTTGTCAGGACATACTTGAATTTTTACATTATTCATCTTTCATTTTGAGTGCTATTTTGATTGTTGCAGGTATTATTTGGATTGTCCGCAAGCAGAGAATGACACCCTTGAAAGAACGGCAATTAGTAAAAACTTTATACTTGGCATTAACCCCTATTACTGGCATTTGTCTTCTCGTGAGTTTGTATATTATACTATTCACAGATACTTGTTACTTTTAAAACAGCATTTTTTATATTAAAATTAAAAAAGGAAGAGTGAAATAAATGTTAAAGAAAATAGTTGTAGGCATTTTAGTAGTTATGTTGTTAGTGAGCATGGTAGGTTGTGGGAATACGGCAATGACAGATGAACAGCTTATTAGCGCAGTAAAAAATTCACATTTTGAGAATCATTCGCAAAAGACTATTGGAGAATACTTTGATTTATATGAGGAACTTTCCGGAGCAACAGTGATTTTTGGTTCGATGGATAAAGAGAAGATTAAAGAAATTCCAAATGCTACGAATGCACTTAAAAATTTTAACGAGAGTAAAGAATATTTAGTATCCTGTATGGCATTTAATCAAGCCGACGATGAAATTATTCTTATTTTATTTACTTGTGATAAAAATAATAAGAATGTGATACCAATATATTGTACTCTCTCACGCACAAGGAGAGAAGATGCGAGATTTACAGAGTTTGCAGAAAAAGCAGAGATAAATAATTTCATAAATATGTTTGTTAATATGATTTCTTAATAGCTACCCCCCCCCCTGTTCATCAATACAATAATAACAGTAACAAAGGAACTTGTATAATACAGGTTCCTTTTCTCACGCCCAAAAACAAATATAAGGAGAGTACAAAATGAAGATTTTTATTGAAAAAGAGACAGCGCGAGATTCTGTGAGTTTGAACAACTACGTTGAAAAAGTGTTGGACAATATTCTGAAAATACTTACAGAAACAAAAACGAATCTAGACAAGCAAGACGAGTTTCTGACTGCGTTTAATTTGTTAATGGCAAAAAACAAATTGACAAAGCTGCTACACAACATAACAGACGAAGAAGCAGAATAGCAGTGTCAGCGCAATATTGTACAACACGAAAGTCGCTCATTTCGAGCGGCTTTTTTGTTATGTTGATTTAAGTGTACTTTTTTAAAGGGTGTAAAACAGCACAAAAACATCCTCAAAACAGCCTTTATAAAACT
>JGI994J12354_10001454_pt1 | contig 23937 bp, 10 predicted proteins | sample IntmicLarv3ML3BL_FD_12354 | JGI IMG/M metagenome (IMG submission 12354)
ACATACTTCCTTTAAAAATATGCCGAAATTTTCGGCATATTTATTTTTTGCAGGAAATTTATGCAAATAACGTTCCGAAAGCGGCACATAATGCAAATTATGTGCAGGGAAATTTGCAGAGCCCGGAGAACGGCTGTTTTAGGGCTTGTAGCAGAGCTTGTTGACCGGCGTCAGCCGTCTAAAAAAAGGCTGAAATTGGGACTGAGGTATCCTCGGCGGATACAGGCGAATATCTGTACCAGATGTTCGTCTCGCCGTTTATTTTAATATATTTATTATAAGAAACAGCATGGCAGTTCGAGGATATACAACTGTCGCTGCATTTTTTGTTTGGCGGGTAAGTTTGCGTTGCGATAGGGGATATTTCGCAGCGCAGACTGCCAAAAAAAGAACGCAGCAGAACAAAAAGGGAGGGGATATTTTAATGGCGGAATTACTGGTACGCGCACCGCCGTGCTAGTTTCATAGGCATAGACAAAGAGGAAATATAAAAATAACAGGAGGTAACAATCTGTGAAAAGAACAGCAAAGAAAATGATAAGCCGACTTCTGGCTTTTGCAATGGTGCTGAGTATTCTCCCGGCCGGTGCGCTGGCAGCACCAATGGCTAACACAAGTGTAGAAGCTGCGGTTGTAGCTGCGGTCGGTGGACCGAGCAGCGGCGTATTCTACATCAATATCAGTGGCAATCCCAACGTGGTGGGCACGTTGAATCTGACTGAATTAAAGTCGGATTATCCTAATTTGATGATGGTTGTGGCAGATGACACAAACATCACCGACGTGGTGCCCGAAGCAGGGGTGACAGTGCAAGCGCTGAGAACCTTTGCCAGCGGCACCCGCCAATTGGCTCCGGCAGTGAACGTCATTGCTCACAATGCAGCCACCGCAAATGACATTGATTTGTCTGATTTAGTGGCTGACCTGATGCTTCACGGTGCCACGGATGCTACAGTGCCCGGCGATTTGGTTGAGTCCATTGCGTCAGTTAAAATTGCGGGTACATCGGTCGCATTTAATTCCTCAAATATACTAAGCGGAACGGACGTCAACGGCTTGGCGGGCTTGAGTGCCGGCAGCTATTCCCTGGCCATGGAGCTTACGTTGAAACATTCAACTGTGACGGCTGTGGTGAACTATACGTTGAATGTACTGGACACTTCTCTGTCGATTACCGGCCCGTCTGCTGTATATCAAGGCGGAACCTATGTTTACACTGTGGTAAAGACGGACGAAAACGGGGCGCAGGCTGCCTTGACTCCGGCTGATTTGACAATGACGACAAACCTTTCGGCAGCGGGCAGCTCCGCCACGATGGCTGCTGTCGGCGTTGCGGTGGAGATTACAGTGGTCATTGATCCGTCAGAAAGTGCGTCCACGTATCAGCTGGAAGTAAGCGAGCCTTCTTCCGGCAAGACGGATGCAATAAGCTTCGTAGTGCAGGCATTGCCCGGCGTCGGCTCTCTTGCTTTGCAGGAGGTCAACAATGGCGTGTCAGCCGGAGACGTTACAACAACGGACATGTTGCACATTAAGGGCGGCACCTCGATTTCTTCCGCAACTGCAACAAATGTCGCTCCCGGTGGATACTCCGGCAGCACGATTTACCTGCTCAAAGACATTTTGGCCGGTGTCACGCTTGACGCCAGCTACAATTCTGTCTTTAGCCTGATTGATTCGAGCGGGAATGTGCAAGGCACATTTATTAATGTGAACGGAGATGCGGCAGTTCGTATTTCTGCGTTAGAATCGGGCGGCATCGGTACATTTGACATAGTCGCTCCTTCGCTGGGAGTGAGTGAGACATTTAACTATGCGATTCAAGTCGGTTCTCCGATGGCGTATGCATTGTACAGAGTAGACACAGATGTCTATTCCTCTCTGAGCGGCTTGGATGTTCAGCAGCTGGTCAACGACAATGATGCCGCTTTTGATTTGGTGGCAGACTATGAATATATTGGCGGCGGCTGGAATCCGGTCGGCGTTCTTGACGGCGTTGTAGAAACTACGGTTTTGGAGGGCAAGACGGCATACTTTGTCGTTGCCACCCGATACAGCACCAATGCAAGTGACCCCTGGTTTATGGCGTCTCTGGGCGATCTCACCTGGAACAATGCAGATCGAGTGACTGGTGTTGGCCCGCTCTTTGGTGCCGCTGCCGACGGCTTTGTGAGTTGTGCAGAGATTGGAGGCCAGGTTGTCACCTATGCACCTCAAAACACACCCGGCTTGTTTGTAACAAGCAACCTGGCCAGCGGTGGCAACACTGTGACGGCTGCTGCAAATGCGAGTATCAGCGGCGGCACACCGAATCCGCTGTATTTTGATATTCGCATCATACCCCGCTCGATTGACCGCTATGAATTCCGTGATGAATCCGGAACTCTTCTCACAACAGGAATCAATCATATCGCAATCGGCTCGCGCCAGAACTATACCCTGTTCGCCGTCTATGATAACGGCGATTCGGTGCAGGTTAACTTTTCGTCTCCGGACTTTGCGTCCTTGACCTTAAATACGCTCCCTGCGAATTCTATTTTCAGCGATGTTCAGCTTGGTAACGGTGTCTTGATTGCGGTTGAAGCTACCCGCAATGGCGGCGCAAATGATGCTCGTGCCACCAATGCAGGAAGCATCACAATCACAGACGGCAGCGGAAAAACAGGCACGCTGACCTTGCAGCTGTCCAGCTCTTTGATTGAGCGTTTCACATATTACGTTGAGACGCCCGGCGGCATCTATGATTATAACAATCCTACTGATGAGCTCAAGAAAATTTATAATGAAGCCGAAGTTGGAAGCGTGCTCGGCGGCACAGTGAAGATTCCCCGCGGCCTTGCCGCCAATGTGTGGGTTGTGCCTGTGTTTAGCAACGATGAGATGTATGATTCCGCTATTGACATTGCCGGCAACAATTCATGGCAGGACTTTGGTGTGAATATTACTTGCTCCGGTGGGCTGGCGGCTCCGGTATATAACAGCTCCACAAATGCGTTCTCTCTGCGCGCTTATGCCGAATTGATTGCAATTGGCGATTCGATTAATGTAAGCTTCAGTGCAAGTGGTACGATTACATCCAATGGTGTGGGTCATGCTCTGGCGGGCAGCAGTGCGATGGGCACACAGCTTAATGTTGAAATTGCTGATGCGGTTTTGACGAATTTGGACATTATGACCTATGATGCGGCAACAAACACCTATGCTGCAGTGCCCTACAGTGCAGGGCAGTATCAGCTCAGCGGCAATGTGGGTGACGAGATTGTCCTTCGTGTAAAAGCGACCTACAGTGATGGCACAGCCATTGATAGCTTGACCGGGAGCGCAGGCACATATGCCGGCGGTACATTCTTCCTGCCTATGGATAAGTATGACGCATACAATCCGTCTGCGGGTAACATGACCACGCCTGCCTCGGGTATTCCTCCGCTCAGTGACTTTGCAAGCGGCACGGATGCTGAGATGAGTGTGCTGTATGGTCACCTCATGTCGAAAGACCCCGTAGCTTACATGGCTCTTGTCAATACCGCTGCGACTCCGAGCGATGCAGACTGGCTCTCTCCTTACAGCCCGGGCAGCAGTGCACAGGGCATCCTTGCTACGCTGAGCAACTTGATTGTGCCTCATATTACGGATGCAAGTACGGCTGGCGGTGTAACCTTTGCGCCTGCCATGAAGAGTGGCGGCGTTGTCCCCGGACACTATGAGCTTAAGCTTCTACAGTCCGGAGCATATGAGCTTGACTTTAGCGGTGCTTATAAAAGCAATGCCTATAACGCCATCACGGCGACGAAGGATGCGTCAAATAATCCCTTTAGTATTCAATTGACTGTCAGCCTGTCCACCATTGAGCGGACATATCTGGTGAGCGATGACGCCATTTTTGCTGAGCGGGACGCAGGCGGAAGAAACATCCACCGCTTTGACACCACCAGCTTGACTGTTCCGTATTCCTTCTATGTCTATCCGGTCATTCTTGACAGCAGTTACTACACTACAGGAAATACTGCCCCCCTCAATTTGCTTGGCACGGGTGATGCAGGTGTGACCACCGGCCTAAACTACATGCTGGTTGCGGACTGGGCAGCCAATGCATTCACCTTCTCGCAGAGCGGCAATATTCTGGTCACACGGGAAGATGACCTTACGAACGGATATGTGCGTTTGAAGGTTCAGCTGCTCAACTCGGCCATTGCAGCAGCGGCTCCGGAAACGGTTGACTTTGCGCTTACCACAGGGCTGCTGCAAAACGCAAATCCGACGCACGCATACTCTGCGATTGGTTCGCTGGGTCAGGCGGCTGACACATTTGGCGTCTATACAAGTAGCGACCCGGTGGTGATTGACATCAATATTGGCGTAGATTATAACCTTGCAAATGTTTTCGGAAGCAATGCGATTGATTTGGGTGATATAATTTTCTACCCTATCAGATATCAGTTCAATGATTCGTTGACGCGTGTTCTGGCGCCTGCAGAGCGTCCCGGCAGCGCACCCGGGCCCAATGTTTTGGTTGTCACACCGAGTGCTTCGAACCCCGGCACCTGCGGCGTTTTCATGAATACAAGCGGTGCTTTGCAATTCACCCCCACTACCACTGGTACATATACATTCAATATTTCCACAACGAATACCAACGGGGACGGCATCCCGACCCTTTCTCAAGGCAATAGAACAATTTCATTTACGGTAAGCGCCCAGAGCTTGACAAAAAGTGTATTCTATGGGCAGAGCGAGGATATTTCATCGTCGTTGCCGGGTGGCGCTGTGAATCTTATTGAAAACGGCACGTCGCTGCTGGACGTAACAGCACTGTCCAATGGGCGACTGGAAATGCTCAACAACGCAGATGCATCTGTAACGCTTGACGTGCTTGATGCCTCTAACACTGTTATTGCAACCGTCGCCGTGACACTGCAACGCTGCGACGAAGTCATCGAGTTTGTTCCCGCATCTCTCAGCGGCTATGCCTTTGCCGATGGCGAGAGCATGGCGGTGCAGTGGAAAACCACCTATAACATTCCTGCCGGTGGTGCGGTGACAAAGGTTGTATACACGAATCTGACAAGCGCCGAATGGGCACATGTCGGTGGCCCGGTGAACTTCCTTGCCCTTAGCGGCAGTGCCGTCACAGCCACGGCCGGTGCTTCCACGCTGCATGCGGTCTACCAAGCGACTCATACCTCCGGCACAAGTGTAACGATGCTTGTTTCGGTTGACCCTGCATTGACGATACCCACCGTACCGACCTACGAGCTTCGTGATTCCGGAAATAATGTCATTACTGGTCCGATTTCGCTTGCAGCAGGGCAGTCGCAAAATGTTTTCCTTTATGACACAAGCACGAATGCGCAGGTCACAAGCTTCCTCACAAACGTAAGTGCTCCCGGCGTTGTCTCTGTCATTGATTGCGGCTCGCTGGGTGTGGAAGTGATTGGCGCAGCTGGCGGCACCGCCACAGTTACTTTCAGCCCCCTTCAAGGTGGCAGCGTGAGCTTGACCGTTCATGTGACGGCTGCGCCGATTGCCGGCACGTACTCCGTATCCGGCGTGGTGACGGATGGCACCAATCCGCTCTCCGGCGCAACGGTGACCATCGGTTCTCAGACCACCACGACCAATGGAAGCGGCGCATACACCATTTCCGGCATTTCGAACGGCACATATGCGGCATCGGCTTCTCGGAGCGATTGTATTACCCATAATAGAAACACCACAGTGAGCGGCAGCAACATAACGAATTTCGACTTCGTGCTGACACCCATCGGCGTACCTGCTGCACCCGCTGTGACGGTTGCCCTCGCACCAAGCTCTATCAATGTTGGCGCAACATCCACAGTGACGGCAACGGCGCTCAACTTTAGCGGTGTCTTGACCTACACATGGAGCATCAGCCCCGCCATTGCAACGCTGAGCGGCACGGGCGCAAGTGTGACGGTGACCGGCGTGAGCGCAGGTACTGCGACGATTACCTGCTCTGTCTCAGACGGGACAAGCACGGCCTCCGGCTCGGCGAACATCACGGTTACAGCAGTTGTCACACCGCCTGGCGGCGGCGGAAGCGGCACTCCGGCACCCGCAGGCACGTTCACTGTCACTTACAATGCCAACGGCGGCACGGGCAGCAAAAGCATTGCCGACCTTGCGAAAGACAGCAAGCACACTGTGCTCACGCTGGCCAATAGCGGCATCAGCAACGCAAACCACAACTTCCTCGGCTGGAATACCCAGAGAAACGGCAACGGCACAAGCTATGCTCCCGGTGCTGAAATTACCATGGCTGCCAACGTGACACTCTACGCACAGTGGGAGAGTCAGGCACAGGGCAGCCTGGAGCTCAACACCGTTGACCACTTTGCATACCTCAAGGGCAATGAGAAGGGCTTGTTCATGCCCGATGCGAACATGACCCGCGCCGAGGTGGCTCAAATGCTCTACAATCTAATGGTTGACACCTCTGTGAGCAGCAACAGCTCTACCTTCACAGATGTCTATTCTGATGCGTGGTATGCCAACGCAGTTATTGTTCTGGCGTCCAGAGGCGTTGTCAAGGGCCATACAGACGGCACCTTCCGTCCCGATGCTCCGATTTCGAGAGCGGAGTTTGTGACCATGCTCTCCAGATTCGACAGCCTTTCCACCGGCACGATGAAGTTCAGCGATGTGCCCGCAGACCATTGGGCTTATGACAACATCGTCTCCGCTTCTGCAAAGGGCTGGACGAACGGCTATGTTGACGGTACGTTCCGTCCGGCGCAGAACATCACCCGCTCTGAGGCGGCTCGCATGACCAACATCATGCTTGGCCGCAGCGCAGACCGGGCATATGTGGATGCGAATCCGTCCGTGAACCGCTTCAGCGATGTGCCAGCGAGCCACTGGGCTTACTATGAGATTATAGAAGCCACCGTGGAGCACGAGTACACCAAGGACAGCGCAGGTGCTGAAACTTGGAAATAAAATCTTGATATCGTTGTTGTTCGGGGGTGCAGAGCGCCCCCGAACAACAATCGAGTTATTGCATTCGAAACCTAAATTAGGGTGAGCTCTGCTTGATTTTACTCTAATAAAATATTTTGAAAATGAAGAGAAAGGAAGGTATTTTTTTCGAATGGAAACAACACGAAGAAAGAGTACCCTTCAAAGAGTTCTGGCCATGCTGATGATGTTCTGCATGGTATTCGGTTTATTGCCGGCAATTAGTCCGTCGGCGGAGGCACGGACGGCAACGGAAGTGGAACTTGAGAGGGTTCCATTTTCGGGGTCAATCACAGCTTCGGGAAATAACTTTTCTATTGAGGTTGTCCCCGATCAAACGCCACGATTTAAGGCAAGCTATAAATCTGATGAGCTGGACGGGCAAGGAAACCCTATTGTGCATTCACTTAACTATAGCACATCAAACTTCATGAACTCTGCAATTGCAGTGGCCTTGCAAGATACAAGCAGCTCAAGTTCCGACCCCCAAGACCCCGCCTTTTGGCAGGCACCGGGGAGTATTATTTTTAACAACCCCAATGGCCGCAGCACCGGTGGTCAGATTACCGGCACGGGCCCCGTGCTCAATCCATCCAATACTCTTTTTGGCTCTATTGACTACATGGCAACCGATGATTTAATCAACAACAACACAGGAGAAAATGTGACTGATGGTCGGGCGGACACCATTATTCTGGAGGGTCCTGCACCGGGCGCAGCGGATGTCCGCATTCGCTTGATTGCTTCTATGCGTCTATCCGACAGCGGTAAAGTAGACACGTGCCGTTACACGATTGAGGTGACCAACACCAGTGCGACACAGGCCTATGCTCACGGGCTGGCTTGGACTGTGGATACACAGGTTGGTGCCGGTACAGGTGCGAATGGTGCCGGTGATTCAGCGAAGTTTCGCGGACAGGGCATCAACAAGTTCACAACCGGTGACTTAGCAGTTAAATTTCCAACACCAAATATCTCCCCCTGGATTGATTTTCAGATGCCCAATGGAGAACCGGCGAACTCCACCTTATTTACGAACAACAATAACATATATGAGCACTCAGTTCCTGCTTTTCTTTATGCAGTGAACAGGGATCATGCGGATATTACAGCTATTTTTTATCCGCAAATTCAAAATGACCGCGCATATCCCGGTGTCACATTCCGTACTGCGGACTTTGTTGCAATGGACCGCTATAGCCATGTGCAGAATAAATACTTTTATGATGTGCATGAAAGCGTAGCCAGGTCAACTTTAAGCAGAGACAGCGGGCATATTGTCCGCTATAATCCGGAGCTTCTCTTGCCGGGGCAATCTCTGCTTTACGGCATTGACTACGGCATGGGTGAGGCTGCATCCGTCATCGACAATGCCCCGTGGCTTGCAGTTGACATCCCCCGCCTAAAGCTAGAGGAGCTCACGCCCGGCGCAGGGTATGGCACCGAGAGAGTGACCATGAACCTGCGTTATGGCAATGGCATCAACGCAGCCACCACGTATAATGACGTCGTGATTCGCATGTTTATTGACCCGACTTACCTCACGCCGGACACAGGCATGACCACCGACGCCAACGCTTGGGTGCGCAATTCATCAGCAGATGCCGGCGGACTTCAAGCGTGGGAGCTTCAAGTAAGCACGTCGTTAAACCCCTTGATTCCCGGTGCGGATTATTCGGCAGTTCCGCCTGTGTATTTAATTGGTACAGAGGTCTATGCTGACACAGACCCCGGCACTGTATTTGACGGCGTGGAAACCCCGCTGAAATTTGAAATGATCATCAAGGATAGTTCATATACGGGCACCACAACTGCCGATATGAGATATGACGGTGAGGTGGAACTCGGAACCTGCCAGTCTTTCGTCTTGAGCGGTGCCGTTTGGAGAGATGTGAACTCCAACGGAACACGGGAAGGCTTTGAGGGCATAAGCGGCTTTGATGTTGCGCTTCTGGATGCGAGCGATGTCACGATCGGGACGGATACATCAGTGGCGCAAGGAGCGATTGCCGGCCCCGGCGGCATTGCAGCCGGAGAGATGCAGCACGTTGTGCCTCAATTCGGAGATGGTTATACTTACACGGTGCGCAACATCAAAGTGAGTGTAAACGGCACGCTGATGAGCAGCAATATTGTTCCAGCCGACAGACATCCGATTTTTGAAACACTTAGCTTTGAGGGCAACTATACCTCCGGCGGTATTCCTGCTCTGTCCTATCAAATCAAGACAGGCCAGGCAGTTCAGATTCGATATGAATTTGAGCTTGCTCATGCAGCGGTGACGGATATCTATGCCTACCTCCAGGGCACAGATAAAACAGATTCGAGCCTAACTCAGCCCGGCGGACGAATTGCCGTTAATGGCTCAACGCCCTTTGGAATTGTGCGCCATCAGCGCCAACGCTCTGTAGCCGGTGAGAATCTCTCAGTGACCTACTATGCCCCCATGGGCTACCGCATAGCGGGCACGAATGCGTTGAGCGATACGCAAACGAATAACAACCTCGGCTCTTATGACGATGGAAACATCTACACAATGGACTTCGTGTTGATCAATAAGGACGTGCGTCTGACCGGCGTCACCAATACCAATCCTACGCCATCAAATCCCGCAGCGCAAAACAGCTTGGCTGCTGATGTGGATTTGACTCGCTCCAAGCTGACTCTTTCTAGCGGGGACTGGAGCAATCAGACGGTATCACTTGATTTTTCACATGCGAACCTCAGCAATGATCCGACTGCTTACACATGGTCGATTCTCAGCAACGCAAATGGCATCATTGACGGCGGTGTGATTGATGCCAACGGTGTGCTGAAATTTGCAAACAATGTCACCGGATCCGCAGTCGTGAAAATTACATCAAACACGGAGCCGCTGCTTTTCCACGAGATGGAAATTGTGATGCAGACGGGCACATCCGCAACCATTAATGAGATTTACATTGCCCGTGCGAGCGACATGAACACGCGCATTGCGGAGATGTCAATTGTAAAAACCGGAATGGAAGAGCTGATTATTGTCGGCCGCGACGGCAGCACAGGCGCACTGACAAAGCTGTCGAACGGTGCTGCAACCCTCACCTCAGCAGCTGCGACGACTTTGACCACAACGCCCTCCGCCGCTGACCCCTATATTTTTGAGCTTGTGGGCGTGAACGGCGGATATACTGGCATTAATGCTGTATATGTGCACAACGGAACGACCCTGACTGCGGGCGCAAACGTTCTGGTGACAAACCACTCGCTTGCCGGTGCGCACATTAAAATTACCCCGAACCCTGTTCTTTTGAGCAGCACGCAGACGGAAGAAGTGACCTATGAGCTGGTGTTTTCGAACGGAACGACACAGGTGATTCCGGCCACAGCAGTGAATCCCTCTGTTGCAAACACGAACATTGCCACCGTAGATGGAAGCACACTCACCCATCAGAGCAACGGTCAGACGAGCTTGACGGCCACGCTGCTTGCAGACAGTGCAGTGAGCGGTTCAACCCAGATTGAAGCAGCGGCAGGCGGCCCGCCCATCATCGGCGGCGTCGGCACGCTCCGATTGCAGGAGCGGACAAGCACGGGCGGCTTTATACCCGTCTCCGGCACAGCGGAGTATTTTGCATACTTAGACGCTGACGGCAACGGACAATATGATGCGGGCGAAACGATTCTTTCGTATAACGCCATGAATGTAAGCTATAGCTCCGACTTGAATCGCTTTACAACGGGGCAAGGCGTGCTTTCGGCAGACAATGTGCTCTTGACCGGCGCAAATACGGGTCTGGATAAACTAAGCGTTCAGTATACAGTGGGCGGTACGACGTACAGCACTTCTGTTGATGTTCTGGTTCACGCCGCAGGGTCTACGTACCAGTCTTTGACCGTTGAGCCGTCGCCTCTGGTTCTTGAAGTTGGCGCATCACGCAACGTTGTCGTGTATGCTAATTTCATAAATGGCGGAAACAGTGAGCGGTATGCACTTCCTGCAACCATGTACACCGGCGCAATGCAATCCGGCGGCACAGTTGCAACACTTGCGCCCAACACGCAAAATCAAATTGTTGGCGTGAGCGCTGTGAATGAAGATTTGTACACAGCGACGCTCAACAGTGACAGCTCGAAAACAGGCACATCGAAGATTCTTGTAATTCCTGTCGGTGCGCATCTGAATGTGCAGCCCGGTGTCTTGTGGGTGGAAAAAGGAGCGACGGAAACTGTGACCTACACCTTGGTGGACACGAGTGGAGCCACCATTGCATTTGCCAATTTGACCGACTACATTTCTGCCACTATTTATAATGCGGCAATTGCGGGCTTTGCAGGCGGAAGCATCACGGATATCTCCGGCTTGGCAGTTGGCAAAACCGGCTTGGGTGCCTATCTTTCCGGCCAGAGCGCCATTGAAACGGCTGTCATCTATCTGTGGGACAGCACGAGCGGAAATGCGATGGACTGGAGCACCAACCCGCTCAACATGCATGCGGGGAGCAACGGAACCTCCGAGCTCTGGCTTCTGGATGCCGGCGGCACCCCGGTCACTCCGATTGATTTGAGTGATTTGGCTTCGCTTGTTGTGGCAGACACAGCTGTTGCAACGATTCCGGCGACGCCTGTGGGCTCGTCTCTCCTCGTGACGGGTCAAAATGTGGCGGCTGACAGCACAACAACGGTGACGGCAACATCTCCCGCTGGAACGGCAGTGTTGAACGTAAATGTGCAAAGCAATACGGTGCTGTTCGGCTTAGCGGCGAATCCGCATGTGATTGAGCTCTGGCCCGGTGAAACAAAAGCGGTAACGGTGAGCGACACCGGCAACGGTGCGCAGTTGACTGCGGGGCAGCTCGCAATGCTGACGTCATCGTGGACTAACGCAGGTGAAAATGGTTTTACCATCAACCCTGTCACGCACGAATTAGACATTGAGCAGCAAGGCACGATTCCCGCCAACGGCAGCGTCAATATGCTGAATCTGCTCGATGGCAACACCGGTGAACATGTGGATATTGTCATCATTAACCACATCAGCGATCCCTATCAAGCGGACTACAGCCGTGAATTGGTCATTGACCCGCCGCTCACCGGCGTGGAGCTTGCCCGGACAACCGAGACGGCAGCTCGCCTGATTGTGACCGACACAGCGACCAACACAGTGATTGATAACATTGCTTTGCCCAGCGGAGCAGTGACATGGCAGGCGAATACAAAGCATGCCGTGCTTCCCGGCAGAATTGCACTGGCGGCAACGACAACTGCTGGCAAAACGGTAGAAATTACGGGCAACACGTCCGGCGCACAGACCTATCACGTGACTTACTCCGGCGGCGCAACAGCGCTCACCGCAGAAGGCCAAGTGTTTGTCTATGCGCAGAACCCCACAGGCGGCAATATCACAGCATTTGACCTTGTTCCCTCCGGCATAACGCTGCTTGTAAACGGAATGGAAACGGTGGAAGCGCAGATTACCTACGCTGATAACACGGTTCAGTTGATTAGCAATCTGGAGCTCCCCTACGCCGTTCCCGACCTGCACTCCGCTGCTCCGGGAACAGCAACCGTCAACGCCATTGGTTTGGTTACAGGCAAAGTGGTGGGCGTCACAACTGTGGAAGGCACACTGGTTGACACCGCTCTCACGAGCAGCGCAACGATTACAGTTGCCGGTGGCTGGACGATTTCCGGTGTCGTAACAGATGCATCCACTGCACTTCCTCTTGCCAATGCGGCTGTGGCATTGGGCGGCCAGACGGTGAGCACGAACGCATCCGGTGAGTATACAATCAGTGTCCCCAACGGCAGCCATACTCTCACAGCCAGTGCGGCAGGCTACTCCAGCAACACCGCCACGACTGCGGTGAATAATGGCTCTCAGAGCAACGTAAACATTGCGCTGGTGCCGACAAGCATTCCCACCTACACGGTCTCCGGTCAAGTGACGGATTCTGCGATTAACGCCCCGATTGCTGGTGCAACGGTCACCATTCAAGGGACAGCGCTGATAGCAACCACGGACAGCAACGGTGATTACACCATCAGCAGCGTCCCCAATGGCAGCCATGTCATAGAAGTCAGTATGGCTGGTTACGCACCCGACTCAGACACTGTGACCGTGAGCGGCGCAGATGAAACCAACGTTGATTTTGCTCTGGCACCGTTTAGCGGTGTAACGTACAGCATTTTCGGTCAAGTTACGGATGCAGATACAGGCAGCCCCATTGTGGGTGCAACCGTAACCATCGCAGGCCAAACGGTGACCACAGACATCAACGGTGATTACCTGCTGATTAACGTGCCTGACGGTGCAACCGTCAACGTAGCCGTCACAGCAGCGGGCTACACCTCCGGCAACATTTCTGTGATTGTGGCTGGCGGCGACGTTGTCGATGCGGATATTGCGCTGAATCGGCAGGCGGCTTCGATTTTTACCATCTCCGGTAGGGTAGTAAACGCCTCCGGTACAGGGATTCCCAATGCGACAGTGTCAATTGCCGGATTCCCCAACGCCACAACGGATGCAGCAGGCAACTACACCGTAAGCGGTGTCGCAAATGGCTCTTACACGATTTCCGTCGGTGCTTCCGGCTACAACAGCAATAGCATCAGCAGAACGGTGGCCTCGGCGAACATCACCGACGCAAGCATTACCTTGACCGCTACGGGCAGCGGCAGCGGCAGTGGCGGTACTGGTACTGGTACTGGTACTGGTACTGGTACTGGTACTGGTACTGGCGGTACTGGCGGCGGCACGGGTCTCACTGTGACCTATGATGCCAACGGCGGCAGCGGCAGCAAAAGAGTTACCGATATCGCCTCCGGCAGTCAGCACACTGTGCTTGACATCGCCGACACCGGCATCAGCAATACCGGCATGACTTTCCTCGGCTGGAACACCCGCAGGGACGGCAACGGTACAGGCTATGCTCCCGACGAGAAAATTACGGTTACCGCAAACATAACCCTCTACGCCCAATGGCAGGACAAAATTGCCCTCAACACAGAAAATCACTTTGCTTACATGCAGGGCGATGACAAGGGCACGTTCCGCCCCAATGCCAACATGACCCGCGCTGAAGCAGCTCAAATGCTCTATAACCTCCTGCTGGACACCTCGCACAGCAGGTCAGTGACCTTTCGCGACCTGCCTGCTGACGCATGGTACACAGAGGCGGTAGAGACGCTGGCGGACAAGGGTGTGATTAAGGGCTATACGGACGGCACCTTCCGTCCCGATGCTCCGATTAGCCGCTCTGAGTTTGTGGCCATGCTGTCCAGATTCACCAGCATTTCCAACGGTGAGATGATTTTCAGCGACATCCCCAGCAATCACTGGGCCTATCAGCACATTGTTTCCGCTACTTCCAAGGGGTGGATTAACGGCTACCCCGATGGTACGTTCCGTCCCGAGCAGAGCATTGCTCGCGCCGAGGCTGCCAAGATAACCAATGCATTGCTTATGCGCAGCGCCGATGAGGCATACGTGAATGCCAATGCAAGCATCAACCGTTTCCCCGATGTGGCAACCAATCACTGGGCGTACTATGAAATTATGGAGACCACCGTGTCCCACGGGTACAGCAAAACAGCATCTGGTGGGGAGATTTGGACCAGCGTTTCGAAGTAAGCTTTGCGTTTTTAAGCGTTTTGATTTGACAGCTATGGTTGTCCAGAGGGCGGTGCCCTCTGCAAGGCTTCTCAAGGGAGAGACTTTGCAGAGGGTACCGGCAACAAGGTATTCCTTTCAGTGCAGCGGGATCCCCTACCCTCCTGCACTGAGGCACTGCGGGAATCCCCTTCTCCGCATGCCGACGAAAGCCCAATAGGCAGGGCAGAGGGTCCCCTACCTCTGTCCTGCCGGGCTTTTTTTAACCCTCTGTGTTTTACAAAATAAAGTGCCTTAATCAAGATAGAAGATACTTTTATCTTGTCTGAAAAAAGGCGGGAATATTAGCGCTCTATTCTTTTGTTATGCTTGCTCCTGCGATGCGTACACACCGGCTCATAGAAAAAGGAGAAGACATTTTTACATACCAAAAGCAACGATATAAGTGGGCGAAAATTAAGGAGAATAACGTGAGGAATATAGTTAAAAAACTTTGCATAAAGACAGTGTTGATTTGTTGTACAATTTTATACCTGTCGGTGCCGCTTGCCTCTGCAAGCTCTACAGATGAACTGTTTTCTGAGGGCTGGGAGCTCTGGTCGGTCAACAGCAGCGTAGAAAATGGCGTGACCTACTATGAGTTGCTGTGTCCGGAAACAGACATTTCCGTTGAACGCTTGCAGGCATACACACTTGCAGTCATGCGCTACTGTCGTAGCGTGAACCCGCAGCCATCTCAGGTGAGCATTCGTTTTCTCTACGAAAACGCCGACTTTTCGATGATGATGAAGGAGGTTACGGTGGCGATTGACACGGCAACCGGCCTGCGGGCACTGGACAGTTCCTTTCTTCATATTTCATCGTGCAGACTGAAAAACGATGCCGGCCTTCTGAAAGAGGTCGTTGTGGTGTTGCAAATAAACAACCCGGCCTCGGCCTCGATATATGCGCCGGAAATACCATACGGTGAGGCGCTCGCAGCTGCGAGAGAGTTGGCAGAGGAGATTCGAGCAAAGACAGCTGAGCCGTATGAACAATTGGCGCTGCTCAACGAATATATGATGAGCCATGTGAGCTATGGCAGCGTGGCAGAAGAGAAGCGTGCGCACTCCACGGTTGGCGCACTGTTGGACAAAACCGCCACGTGCGCCGGATTTGCCAACACAGTGAGCGATGTGTGCTATCTGTTAGGCATTCCAAGTTACCAACTGCGGGATGTGGGGGGCAAGCACGTATGGAACGTGGTGACGCTCGACGACGTGCCGCTGATGTTAGATACAACCTTCAATAACACGGGGAAAACGAAAGAATTTTTCCTCTCCGGAGGCTTTGATAAAAGCCATCACGGCTACACAGAAGAGCTTTGCCTCCGCTTGCAAAGCTACACGGATGAACTTTACCAAACGGATGCGGCGCTCAGCGAACTGCGTGAGCGAGGCGTGATTCAAGGCAACGGCAGCGGCGACTATGCGCTGGGACGAGCTTTGAGTTATGAGGAGCTTGCTGCGATTTTGTGCCGTCTGGATGGTGCGCGGGCGCACATACAGGCGAATGAGGCGAGATTTTCTGCATTAGGCGCAAGTGCGGGCAGCGCAGCTTGGGCGCAGGCACAGGTGGGCTACTGCATAAAGCAGCAGTATTTCGACAGCGGACTCAGTTTATCAGAGGGCTCTCGGGTTGCGGTGCAGGAGGCGCAGCAGGCGCTTCTGCGCAGTCTGGGCAGCGAGGAGCAGGACGGCGCAATAGAGGAAGGCGTGCTGACAGGCCATTTGATGCTGCGGGGAGACTTTTTTCGGATGCTGGCAGCGCAGTTTGATAAGGAACGTCGGTTCTAAAACCGAGGCTCACTTTTAATCCTTCAAGGCCCTTTGCTGAAAGGGCTTTGGAGGATTATCATATCATGGGGCGTCCAAGTTCAAATACTTGGAAAGATGCAATTATCTGCGTTTTTGTAGAACTCTTGCTTCGGCTTGAAGCTTTCTTATTGTATTCGGAGCTCAAGAATGACCGCATGGATTTCCCGGAATACATCAAACAGTGTAGGAGCAACGTTACAATTTTGTATTGAAATATTTGTACGAATATGCCAAGCTTTAGTTATATTTTCTACAAGAAAGGAGGTCTGTGCCATGACCTATCTGGCTCGCCGAAGCCAAGACGGTGCCCGAGACCAAGCCCTGCTGGAACACTTGAATCGGACGGCAGCGCTCGCTGCACAATTTGCTGCCGCTTTTGGGGCGGAGGAGCTGGCGCAGCGTGCGGGGCTGCTGCACGACATCGGCAAGTATTCTGATATGTTTCAACGTCGGGTTCGCGGCTTCGACGAACGGGTGGATCACGCCACGGCGGGCGCAATAACGGCATGGGCAGCGCAAGATCTGCTTTCGGCATTTTGCATAGCCGGACACCACGGTCATTTACTGATGCTGGGCATGCGGGGGGACAAGGCGAGCAGCGGCTCTCTCTACGGGCGCTTCAAGCGAGTGCCCGGGAAGGAGATTGAAGATTTTTCTGCCTATCTGAACGAAGTGGAAATTCCCGACGGAAAACCATCAATTTGGGACAACGCAAGTCTGGCGGAACAATTTTTCTTTATCCGCATGCTCTTTTCCTGTCTGGTGGACGCAGACAGGCTGGATGCTGCTGCCTTTGACGCAGAGAGCGAACCTCGTTCCGGCATGGGAGAGCCGTTGCCGATACTTATGGCCAAACTGGAGCGTTATGTTGCCCCGTGGCTGGAAAACCCGAATACACCTCTGGATGCCAAGCGCAGCACCATACTGAAAACTCAGTTGGAAAGCGGTGCGTTGGCCCGGGGGTTATTTTCTTTTACGGTGCCGACCGGCGGCGGAAAAACCGTGGCATCCATGGCCTTCGCTCTGCGCCATGCTCTGGCGCACGGGCTGCGGCGGGTGATTTACGTGATTCCGTATGTCAGCATTCTAGAACAAACGCAAGCAACATTTGAGAAGATTTTTGGCAAAGAGAATGTGGTGGCTCACTATGCCAACTTGATTTTTGACGACGACGATGACACAGCGCCCCGTCGCCTGCAAGCCACAGAGAACTGGGATGCCCCTATCGTTCTAACCACGGCGGTACAGTTTTTCGAGTCGCTCTTCGCCGCCCGAGCTACCCCCTGCCGCAAGATCCATAACATCGTCGGAAGCGTGGTGATTTTTGACGAGGCGCAGATGTTGCCGGTGCCCTACATCAGCCCGTGTATCTGGTCAATTTCTCAGCTGATAAAGCATTACAATTGCAGTGCGGTTTTATGCACGGCCACCCAGCCTTCATTGGACAGGCTATTGGCGCAGCATTTACCCGACTACCCTCGACGGGAGCTCTGCCCCGAGCGGAGTGAGATGGAAGAGGTGTTCCGCCGGGTGTGTTTTACCCGACTGGGCAAGCAGACAGACGAGGATTTGGCTCAACGACTCAGCGGTCATGAGCAGGTGCTGTGCGTCGTGAACAATCGGCGGCAGGCGCAGAGCTTATGGGGGCAGCTGCCCGAGGAGGGAAGCTTCCACCTGTCCACCACGATGACCCCGGAGCATCGGCGGAGAGTGTTAGAAACCATTCGGGCGCGGCTGAAAACAAACCAGCCGTGCCGAGTGGTTTCCACCAGCTTGATTGAAGCAGGCGTGGACGTGGATTTTCCCACGGTCTATCGTGCCATGGCGGGGCTGGATTCCCTTCTGCAAGCCGCCGGGCGCTGCAATCGGGAGGGAAAGCGAAAGCGAGAGGACAGCGTGGTGCACATCTTTGACAGTGAGGCCACAGTGCCGCCCTCCATGCAGCAAAATGTAGCCGCTGCCCGGCGGGCGATGGAAGATTTTGAGGATATTGCGACAGCTGAGGCGGTGGAGTCGTACTTTAAGACGCTGTTTTACGGACTCAAAACTGAAGCAGAGCGAGACAAAAAGCAGATTTTGCGTAAAATCAACAGCGGCGCTTTCGACTATCCCGAGGTGGCGGAAAAATTTAAGCTCATTGATGTGGAGCAATTTACAGTATACATTCCGCAAGGAGCGGGAGCAGCGCTGGTGGAGCAGTGTCGCAGCGACGGGCCGGATAGGGAATTGATGCGAAAACTGGGGCTATACGCCGTTGGTGTGTACCCTCAGCAGTGCAGAGAATTGCTGGCCGCCGGAGCGGCAAAGCCCGTGGCGGAAAATGCGGCAGTCCTAATAGACATGAGTCTGTACAGCGAAAAAACGGGGCTAGCGTTCCACCCAATGGAAGGAGCGTGCCATATCATATAGCATAGAAAATCATCCCATAGAAAAGGAGGAATACAATGGCTTTTAAGGTAGAGGTCTGGGGCGACTACGCCTGCTTCACACGTCCGGAGATGAAGGTAGAGCGAGTGAGCTACGACGTGATAACGCCCTCCGCAGCGCGGGGGCTGCTGGAGGCAATTTACTGGCATCCCGGTATGCGCTGGAAGGTGGAAAAAATTCATGTTATGGCACCAATTAGCTTTAGTCACATCCGACGTAACGAGGTGAAATCCAAAATCTCCGTCCGCACTGTCCGCACGGTGGCCGGGGGCGGGCAAGCTGACTTGAGTCTCGTCACCAGCGGGGATATTGTTCAGCGGGCGGCAATGGTTTTGCGGAATGTGCGCTACGTGATTGAAGCCCGCTTTGATTTGGTGCCGGAGAAGATGAAGGAAGGCGATAACGAGGGCAAATTCTGTGACATCATCAAGCGGCGGTTGGAACGAGGCCAGTGCTATCATCAGCCCTGCTTCGGCACACGAGAATTTCCTGCCAACTTCCGCCATTGGCCCGGCGGGGATATCCCCACGGCTTATGAGGACGAGCGGGACTTGGGCTTTATGCTCTATGACATGGATTATAGTGACGAGGAAAATATCACACCGATGTTTTTTAGAGCGGCACTTTCCCGAGGTGTTCTGGACGTGCGAGACTGCGAGGTGCTACGATGATTGTAAGTGCATTGGTAGAGCAGTATGAGGCGCTGGCAGCCAAGGGGGAGATTGCTCACCCGGGCTGGGGCACCGCCAAGATATCCTTTGGGTTGGAGCTTAGGGCAAATGGTGAGATTCGGGGTTTGTACCCTTTGACAGAGCCGGATGACAAGGGAAAGCTGCGCCCGCAGAATCGGTTGCTACCTGCACTGCCAGGTGCCAAGGGAAACGGAATAAAGTCCACATTTCTATGGGGAACTTCTGACTATTTTCTGGGTTTCTCCGGCAAGACGAAACCAGAGAGAGTGGAGAAATGCTTCGCCGCCGCAAAAGAACTCCATCTCTCTCTGCTCGAGGGCGTGGATGACCCCTTCGCTCAGGCAGTCTGCGCTTTCTTCAACAACTGGGACACGGAAGCAGCGCAGGAGCATCCTCTTATTGCGGAGTTTGTGGAAGCGCTTGAAGCAGGTGGGAATTTGGTACTCCTATATGATATGACCTTTCCCGGTGACAGCCCCGCCATTTCAAAGGCATGGCAAAATCACTATGACGGAGACGAGGCGAGCGAGGCACAGGAGCTGACGATGCGTTGTCTGGTGACGGGGCAGGAAAGTATACCGGAGGCAATCCACCCTTCCGTCAAAAACGTGCGGGGCGCACAATCCAGCGGGGCGGCTCTTGTCTCCTTCAACGCCGCATCCTTTTGCTCTTATGGACGGGAGCAGAATCTGAACGCACCCATGAGCAAGTACGCCGCCTTTGCCTATACGACTGCGCTCAACCATCTGCTGGCGGATCAGGAGTACGTGCAGTATATCGGCGATGCGACCGTGGTCTATTGGGCGGAGGGTGCTGCCGATCAAGAGCGGGAGGCCTTCCATGCGCTTCAGCGCGGCGAAGAAACGGATGCAGTGGGGACGGAGGAGCTGCGGCAGATTTTGGAAAAAGTAGCCGCCGGAGAAGAGGTAGAGTGGAATGGTCTGCCCCTGCGGCCAAAGAACCGATTTTATGTGCTGGGCTTGTCGCCCAATGCGGTGCGGGTATCTGTGCGCCTGTTTTTGCAAAGCACCTTTGGAAGCATATCGCAAAACCTGCTGTGCCATTACAGGGATATGGAGATTGTGCGTCCCGCCTTTGAAAAGTGGAGCAACATACCGCTGTGGGCGGTTTTGCGGGAGACAGTGAACCCCAACGCCAGAGATAAAAATGCCTCGCCACAAATGGCGGGCGATACGCTACGGGCGATTCTGACCGGTGGGCGCTATCCCGAAACACTGTATCAGGCGGTTCAGCTTCGCATTCGGGCAGACAGAAACATCAACTATCTGCGGGCGGCAATCATAAAGGCTTATTTGAAACGAAACACCAATCTTGACATTTGTAAGGAGGAATCCATGGTGCAACTCAATGAAGAAACGACCTATCAACCCTATGTACTGGGGCGGCTGTTTTCCGTGCTGGAGGCCATTCAAGATACGGCGAATCCTGGCATCAATGCGACGATTAAGGACAAGTATTTCTCCTCTGCATGGTATTCCCCAGGCTACTGGACTTGGCGGGGAAGCACCTGCGAAAGATCGACCCGAAGTTTCGCACCCATTACGCCAAACAGCTCGGCGCACTGACAGCGCCGCTGACGGAAAGCTTTGCTATCCACCATACGTTGCATGATCAAGGTATTTTCCAGCTTGGCTACTACCACCAAACCCAAAAGCGCTATGAAAAGAAATCAGAACCGGAAGGCAGTGCAAACAACAAGAATGAGGAGGAAATGAAACATGTCTGAGGTCATTAAAAATCGCTATGAATTTGTTATCTTGTTTGACGTGGAAAATGGCAACCCGAATGGTGATCCGGATGCAGGCAATCTGCCGCGCATTGATATGGAGACCAATCTGGGTTTGGTTACGGATGTTTGCCTAAAACGCAAAATCCGCAATTATGTGGAAACAGTGAAAGAGGATGCCTCCGGCCACCGTATTTACATCAAGGACAATGTGCCACTCAACCGCAGCGACCTCGAGGCCTATGCGTTTTTGGGCGTAGACCCCAAAAAGGTCAAAGAGGCCAAGAAGGAAAACGGCGATTTAGACCGTTTGATTCGTGATTTTATGTGCCAAAATTTCTTTGATATCCGCACTTTTGGTGCAGTCATGACTACCTTTGTCAAGTCTGCATTGAATTGTGGACAGGTGCGCGGACCGGTGCAGCTGGGTTTTGCACAGTCGGTTGAACCCGTGTTTCCCCAAGAGGTGACGATTACCCGTGTTGCTATCACCACGGAGGAGGATGCGGAGAAAAAAGGCACGGAGATGGGGCGCAAGTACATCGTTCCTTATGGCCTATATCGCTGCGAGGGCTACATTTCCGCCAATCTGGCACGGAAGTCCACGGGCTTTTCCGAGGACGATTTGGCGCTGCTGTGGGAGGCAATACTGAATATGTTCGAGCACGATCGCTCCGCTGCCCGGGGCAACATGGCCGTGCGGGAGCTGATTGTATTCAAGCACGACTCGGAGCTGGGCAATGCTCCGGCGTGGAAGCTTTTCGAAAGTGTGCAGGTGCAACGCAAGGCTGAGGTGCCACAGGCTCGCCGCTTCGGCGACTATGAGGTGACTGTGGATGAGACCGCCATTCCCGCAGGCGTGACGGTTACGCACATGGGGTAGTGGAGTATAGAGAGGAGGAGTACCTCCAACTTTCCGGTGTACAACACTTTTTGTTCTGCCGCCGCCAATGGGCGCTGATTCATCTGGAGAGCCAGTGGGCGGAAAACCTGCGCACAGTAGAGGGCGATTTCTTGCATGAGCGTGCCCATCGGGAGGCACTGACAGAGCGGCGGGGGGATACCATCACGACACGTGGTATGAGCGTGTTTTCCCGTAGTCTGGGTGTTTCCGGGAAGTGTGATGTGCTGGAATTTCACCGCAATGAACAGGGCGTTTCTATTTTCGGCTGGGAAGGGCTTTGGCAGCCCTTCCCGGTGGAGTATAAGCGAGGAGAGCCGAAAGAAAACAACAGCGATGCCGCCCAGCTTTGCGGTCAAGCGATGTGTTTGGAGGAGATGTTGTGCTGCACGATTTCTTCCGGGGCGCTGTTTTACGGTGAGAGGCGGCGGCGCATGCCGGTGGAGTTTACCGTTGCACTACGGGAAGAAGTTCGTGCGGCGTTACGGGAGATGCACGAATTCTATCGGCGAGGTCATACGCCGAAAGTCAGATCGCACAAGGGCTGCAATGCCTGTTCGCTGAAAGAGCTGTGCCTTCCCGGGTTGATGAAGGCGCAGTCTGTGGCGGCATATTTGGAGGAGCGTCTATGAGACATTTGTTGAATGCTCTTTTTGTAACAACAGAGGATGCATATTTGGCTCTGGATGGTGAAAATGTGTTGGTGCGCAAAGAGGGGGCGGAGCTTGCGAGGTTTCCTTTGCACACGCTGGAAAATATCATCGCATTTACCTATGGAGGAGCCAGCCCTGCGCTGATGGGTGCCTGTGCAAAGCGGGGCATCGGCTTGAGCTTTTGCACGCCAAATGGCCGTTTTTTGGCCAGGAGTACAGGGGAATCCAACGGCAATGTGCTGCTGCGCCGGGCTCAGTACAGAATGGCGGATGATTCGCAGCGAAGCTGCGAGATAGCGCAGACGATGGTTTTCGGGAAGATATACAATTCTCGCTGGAGTGTAGATAGGACGCTTCGTGACCACGCTCTGCGCGTGGACGGAGAGAAGCTGGGCAGGGCGATTACACAGTTGCAGGCGGCCTTGCCGCAGGTCAAGAGCGCCGTTGACTTGGAGAGCCTTCGCGGCTTTGAGGGCGAAGCGGCCTCGGCCTACTTTGGCGTTTTTGATCAGTTGATTTTGGGAGACAAGGAACACTTCTACTTTCGTACACGCAACCGCCGTCCTCCGCTGGATAATGTAAATGCCATGCTCTCCTTCACCTATGCTCTCTTGAGCAGCACATGTGCAGCGGCACTGGAGGCGGTCGGGCTGGATTCCTATGTAGGCTTTTTGCACCGAGACAGGCCGGGCAGAAGCTCGCTGGCGCTGGACTTGATGGAGGAGCTGCGTCCCTGTTTGGCTGACCGGCTGGTCTTGACATTGATTAACACAGGTGTGGTCAATGCGAAGGATTTCAATAAGCGGGAAAACGGTGCAGTTATAATGAGCGATGCCGGGCGAAAGAAGATCCTCAAGGCATGGCAGGAGCGCAAAAGAGATGTCATAACACATCCGTACACCAAGGAAAAAATGCACTGGGGGTTGGTTCCCTACATGCAAGCAATGCTGCTGGCTAGATATTTGCGTGGAGATTTGGACGGCTACCCACCGTTTTTGTGGAAGTAGGGATAATATGCTGGTGTTGGTGACTTATGACGTGAATACGGAGGATGCTGCCGGGCGCAAAAGGCTTCGGCAGGTGGCCAAGCAGTGCGTC
>JGI994J12354_10001455_pt1 | contig 23932 bp, 24 predicted proteins | sample IntmicLarv3ML3BL_FD_12354 | JGI IMG/M metagenome (IMG submission 12354)
CTGTTGACTCTTCTTCTGATTCTTCATCTTCCTCTTGCTCTGCGCTTCGTTCTTCGACTTGTTCTTCTATCGCATCGCTACTTGTATCTTCTGGCTTATTATTCGTACACCCTGTAAGCATAATCGCTAGCAATGTCAATATTAATAATTTTTTCATCATCGTTTCCTCTTTCTATAAGAATGTAATAGAGCACTTTTCTATTAATAAAAAAGGCACTTTTCATTTCGAATTTCCCCGAAATGAAAAGTGCCTTTTGCTGACTATTTAAGTACTACTTCTGCACCCTCTGCCTCTAATTTCGTCTTGATTTCTTCTGCTTCTTCTTTAGACGCACCCTCTTTAAGTACTTTAGGAGCTCCGTCTACTAAGTCTTTTGCTTCTTTTAGTCCAAGACCTGTAACTTCACGAACTACTTTGATTACTTTAACTTTAGATGAACCTGCTGATACTAACTCTACGTCAAATTCAGTTTTTTCATCTGCACCGCCTGCTGCGTCTCCGCCTGCTGCTACTACTGCAACACCTGCTGCTGCAGATACACCAAATTCTTCTTCACATGCTTTTACTAAATCATTCAATTCTAATACTGATAATTCTTTGATTGCTTCAATCATTTCATCTGCTGTTAATTTTGCCATTTTATATTTCCTCCATTTTTGTTTTATTTTCGCTAATTATGAAGTTCGATTCATCAAACTCAAACCAGTCTTTGACTTGTTTTCATTAAATTTCTTCGAACAGTTTTCATACTAACCTCTACACTTTGTTTGATTCGCTAAGTGTCCTAGTTTTCTTCTGTTGCTTCTTCTGTAGTCGCCTCTTCCACTGCTACTTCTGCAGTTTCTTCTGCTACCACTTCTTCTTTTACTTCCTCTGCCACTGCTGGTGCTTCTTCTACTGCCTCACCTGCTGGTTGTGCTTCTGCAATTTGTTTAAGCACACGAGCAAAGTTCGTAATTGGAGATTGTATGCTTCCCAATAATTTGGATAACAATTCTTCTCTTGATGGAACTTTTGATAATTCTAGCAATCCTGCTGTATCATAAACTGTTCCCTCTACTACTCCTGCTTTCAACTCTAATGCTGGCGCTGTTTTTGCAAATTTTGCCAAGATTCTAGCTGGTGCAGTTGCATCTTCTTTAGAAACCACCAATGCACTTGGTCCTTCCAAATGTGCATCTAATTGTGCATAGTCTGTTCCCTCAAAAGCTCTTCTCATCATTGTGTTTTTACAAACTTTATACAAAACACCCGCTTCTCTTAGCTCTTTACGCAAAACAGTATCTTCTGCTACTGTCAATCCACGATAGTCAACTAACACTACCGATTGTGCGTCTTTCACTTCATCTGCGATTGTTTGTACGATTGGTTGTTTCAATTCCACTTTTGCCACGCTTCGTATACCTCCTTATTTTTCTATTTATTACGGAGTGTTTTTATAGAATAGGGCGTAATTTCCTATTTATATAAAAAAACCTCCACATGCCGTAGACACACAGAGGTATAAATTCATAGAATTTAAACTTTCCTCGGTAGGTGATTTCTCTTTACGCCTTTTGGGCACCTACTGTCTTTGGCAGTTATGCTTTGCTATTATAGCACCTATTTATAGTATATGTCAACTACAGTTTCGCTGGGTTTACTTTCACACCAGGTCCCATTGTTGAAGAAAGCGAAACGCTTTTTAGGTATTGTCCTTTTAATGCTGCAGGTTTTGCTTTTAAAACTGCTCCCATTAACGTTTGGAAATTCTCTACTAATTGCTCTTCTGTAAAAGATGCTTTTCCAACTGGAACATGGATAATATTTGTTTTATCCAATCTATACTCAATTTTACCTGCTTTGATGTCGTTAATTGCTTTTGTAACGTCCATTGTAACCGTTCCAGCTTTTGGGTTTGGCATTAAACCTTTTGGTCCAAGTACACGACCTAAACGTCCAACTACACCCATCATATCTGGTGTTGCTACTACAACATCAAATTCAAACCAGTTTTCTTTTTGAATCTTAGGAATCAATTCTTCGCCACCTACGTGATCTGCGCCAGCCGCTTTTGCTTCTTCTGCTTTTGCATCTTTTGCAAATACCAATGTACGAACTGTTTTTCCTGTTCCATGTGGCAATACTACCGCACCACGAATTTGTTGATCTGCATGACGACCATCACACCCTGTTCTGATATGAGCCTCGATTGTTTCATCAAATTTTGCTACTGCAGATTTCTTCGTTAATGTAATTGCCTCTTCTGTATCATAAAGTGCTGCTCTGTCAATCGACTTTGCACTTTCTAAATATTTCTTTCCTCTTTTCATGCGTATTACCTCCTAGTGGTACAATCGGGTTATCCCTTCCACTTATCTATTATTGTTTACAATTTCACTTGCGACACTTACTCTTCTATCGTAACACCCATACTTCTACAAGTTCCTGCAATCATGCTAATTGCTGATTCAACATTCGCTGCATTTAAGTCTGGCATTTTAAGTTCTGCGATTTCTTGCAACTGTGCCTTTTTAATTGTTGCAACTTTTGTTTTGTTTGGAACACCTGAGCCAGATTTGATGTTACATGCTTTCTTAATCAATACTGCTGCTGGTGGTGTCTTTGTGATAAAACTAAAACTTCTGTCATTGTAAACAGTAATAACTACAGGAATAAGCAAGTCACCTTGATCTGCTGTTTTTGCATTAAACTGTTTTGTAAAGTCTACGATGTTTACACCGTATTGTCCAAGTGCAGGACCTACTGGTGGTGCTGGTGTTGCCTTGCCCGCAGGAATCTGCAATTTGATATAACCTTCTACTTTTTTTGCCATTTTGTATTACCTCCTTGTGGTATTGGCGGGGATTTCCCTCCCACGTTGTTTCGATGCAACGCTAAGCGTGCATTATTATGCATTTCCTTTGCAACTGTCGTATGCAAAGAAAAGTATAACCTATAGTTTCCTTACTTCTGCAAATGCAATATCTACTGGTGTTTCACGTCCAAATAACTCAACATTAATCGTTAATGTTTGCTTTGGAAGATTGATTGCTTGAATCGAACCTACTGTATTTTCCCATGCTCCTGAAACAACTGTTACTGTATCGCCCTCTTTGAAGTCGATTACAACACTTTCTTGCTTCACGCCAAGTGGTCCCATTTCTTCTTCTGTAAGTGCTACTGGCTTAGAGCCTGGACCTACAAAGCCTGTGACACCTCTTGTGTTTCGCACAACATACCATGTATCATCATTCATAATCATATGAAGTAACACATATCCTGGAAACATCTTCTTTTGGCTTGTCTTTTGAACACCATTTTTGAGTTCTACGACATCTTGCATAGGTACTCGAACTTCTAAGATTTCTTCTTCTAAGTGACGATTCAAAATCGTTTTGTCAATATTTGCCTTTACCTTATTCTCATATCCTGAGTAGGTATGCACTACATACCATTTTGCTTCTGCCATAAAATCACCTTTCTTACTTCTGACCCTATTTCACTAAAAATTCTACGCCATACTTTATAACAAAGTCTATCATTGTCAGCAATATCCCCAAAATAATAGTAATGACTACTACGGCTGTGTCTGCTTTGCAAGTGTGCTTTTATCTGGCCAAACAACTTTTTTAAACTCTTTACCAAGTGTTTTAAGTTTGCTTGTCTTTTTTACTTTCACTTCGCTCATAACATGCTTTCCTTTCAACGCCTATTTCGTTTCTTTGTGTAATGTGTGTGATTTACAGAACTTACAATACTTTTTTGTCTCCATACGATCTGGATGATTTTTCTTGTCTTTTGTCATATTGTAGTTACGTTGTTTACAATCCGTACATTCTAATGTGATTCTTGTGCGCACAACTCCCACCTCGCTTTTAATTTCCAATTTTTTTATGTTACACGATAGTCTTTATCATTTTCCAAATTTTAGGTATAAAAAAAAGACCTATTTCTATTCGCCATAATACTATAACACGCAGAAACAAGCCTCGTCAAGCTAATTTTTTATATCTCAGTATGTCAATTCGTTCGCAATCCCTCGCATCACTAGATATAGTGGTTTAAACAAGATGAGTATCACTACAAAATTGCCAATACCATGCACTACATCAAACATCATACCACTTATCCACCAAGCAACACCAGCACCTATACCACCTATCACAATCGTCGGAATTGCAGAGAGTGCACCAAATGCCAATCCATAAGCCCCACCAACAATCGCCCAAAACAAAGGGCTTTCATTTTTGTAAAACACATTTGTTATTATATGGAGTATCGTCCAAATATACAAATATGTCACCCACCAGAGTCCAAAGCCATACATAACACCTTGTAAAATTGCAAATGCATAGATGATGTACAACGTTTTTCTTCGAAATACTAATGTATAAATAATGACGAGCAATGAAACCATTTCAATATTGGGCAGAAATGCAAGGGCAACTTGTGAGGCAAATAGCAATGCCGTTGCTACTGCCAGCACTGCTATTTCTCTTATGATTAGTTTTTCCCTATTCTGCGATTGTGTACACAATTTTAAATTCGTCTCCATCTTCTACAGGTTGTTCCCCAATTCCATAATTACAGAATTCGTCATTTACAAAAAAGCCCCAAAATGCGCCATCTGTTTCAAAAGAGGCAGTTTCACCATTTACGGTATCTATCATCATGCCAAATTCACTCTCTTCGCCCGAATACTCCAGACCCTCTGCCTCGTCCATCACACCTTGTAAATACACAGCGTCCGTTTGTACCTCATAATTTTTCTCACTTTCATCTGCTGACACAACTACAAGCGTTACTTGCTTTTCTCCTTGTGTTGTGCTTGGTTTCAACACTTGATATCCCACCACAAATGCCACAATGGCAAGTGCAAAAATAATGACGCCTAATATCCGGTTTTTGTTTGTTTGTTTTTCTTTCATGTTCCCCTCCAAATAAATTTTCTCTAGTTTCGTGTTCTTTGCGAAATAACAGTATTTTTTGCCTACTCACAGACTCCATATTTTCCTATTAAATAAAATATCCCTCTGCTCACACAGAGGGATATATGCCAATTTTATGCATTACAAATAAAATGCAAAACCATTGTCCGATACCAAGTCCTCGTGGCAAGCGTACCAATATATAGGCAGGTCTTCTGGCTCAAGCATCAACATCTCTTTCTCCTTCCCAGTTTCCCAGTGGAGCTTTTAAAGAGACTCTTCTTTCACAGCGACGAGATCGCATGGGATTTACACCCATTTCCCTTTTCACTCATACATACTGTATAAGCACCTATCATTGTTATTTTACAGATTTTATTGTATCACGTATATTTCGTTTGTCAATCACGATGTCGATTGCTTACCCTTTTTCATCTTACTCATCAACAACACAACTGCCATGATTGCAAAAATAACTGTATTTAGATAAAATGGATACTGTCGGTTCATACTTGATAACTTTCCTGCTATATAACCAAATGGTGTGGATATAAGCAACGTAATCGTAAGTAATAAACTAAGGATCCTCGCACGTTCTTGTTCATTCACAAAATAAACCATCATCGCTTCTTTTCGTGGAACTACAAGTGCAAATGCCACTGCATCAACAAATGCATAAACAAATAGTACGGCTAAATTCTCTGGTTCACATAGAATCAACATCACTTGGCATAGTGTATAAAACACAAGTCCCACTACCATTGGAATTTTCATAGAAATTTTATCCAAAATCTTTGGTGCTGCAAAAAAGAAAATCAACATAACTGCTGCACGAAAAATTGGAAATATCGCCAAAACACTTTCTGCTATTCCCAAGCTAGATGTCGCATATAATGCAAAGAAGTTATTTGTAACCATCGTTGTACAATGAATACCAAGCATTACAAATAGAGTGAGAATTGTCGCTTTATTCTTGATGTTATCCCGAATAATTTTTTTCGACTCAAGCAACATATGAAATATTGATTGTCCCTTGCATTCCGCCATGCGAATTTTCCCTTGCTTTGTTTCATTAACATAACGATAGGTAACAACATTTTTAATCATCATGAAAATCGCAAATATCAAATATAGAACACGCATAACTGTTATCACCGAAGTGTTTCGAATGAACAGACCCGAAATCGGTGCAAAAAATAAGCTGATTTGTCCTGCAATCAGTACCCAGTTCCATATATGCACAATTTGATCTGGCTCTGCATCTTCATTCAGTAAACACACCCATGCTGTTTGATTCACTTGCTCCATACTGTTAAAAGCCGTTGCAAGGAAAAACAGCCAGAAACTTCCCGAAATACTCCAAATCAAACATGGCAGTGACCAACCAAAAAAGTCACCAATCATGGTCATTTTTTTTCGCCCATATTTATCCGTCAATATGCCACCTAGCGAAGAACAGACAACTTGAATTGCCGTTCCTGCAGATAGTAATAACCCAATTTCAATATCCGAAATACCTTGCGCTTGCATATAAAGCGTTACAAACGGTGCAATCAAAAAGAACGGAAGTCCCCAAAGTGGTTCCATTAATAACAACACCTTTGGGTTTCCCTTTACAGTTAATAATGTATGAATCAGTGGGTGTTCTCTCACTGCTTTTTTTAAATATTGCATTTCATTCCCTCATGTCATTCCACAAATATCACTTTAAATATCACTTTATTGTTCCATATACCGAATATAATCCATAATCATAAGAATCAATTTATACGTCAATGCATCTTCAAAATTTCGAATATCCAATCCCAATTCTTTTTCGATTTTCTCCAAACGATATACCAATGTATTTCGATGTACATACAATTCTCTCGCTGTTTCCGAAATATTTAATCCATTTTCAAAAAATGCGCGAATAGTAATGAACATCTCTTCGTCTATCTCTGGTGGCATCTCCCCGTCAAAAGCTTCCTCTATGTATGCCTTACATGCTGAAATCGGTAATTCGTAAATCAACTTCCCGATTCCAAGTTGGTCATAACTATAGATATATTTCTGCGTATAAAAAATCTTGCCTATCTTCATTGCCAGTCTTACTTCTTTATATGCTTCTTGCAATGTTTCAATCTGCACTTCACTCTTTTGATATGCAATCTTCGCATCTAACATTGCTTCTGCATTTAGCATATCAAGAAGTATCTGTGCCGTTTCTTGTATTTCTTCTTTCTCTGTAGCTTTCTTTAAGATTACAAAATGCAATTTATTTATTGGCACAATAATAACAGACGCTTGTTTTTCAAAAAGGGTTTCTAGCATTTCATACACATCAACACCATGACTTTGGAAAACTTCAATATAATACATGGAAAATTTTGTTTCCATATCAAGGCGATGTCTCTTCGCTTCTTGCGTCAACTGTGCAGATGAAATCTCTCCCGCTAAAACCTTTTCCAAAAAATATTCGCGCTGTCCTTTTTCTTTGCACGCCATTACTAATTGGCGCAACTTGAAAAGAGTCGCATCACGACTCTCTTCATTATCATTTATAATTGTAAATTCTATTCCTGTATTTTGTTGCAATTCTTTTAAAAGATTTTGCACTTTTGTATCTTGTTTCATCTTGTACCTCTACTAATTATGACCTTACACTTCTATAGTATATGATTAATTAGTAATCGTCAATCCTGTTTCTTTATCAAAGAAATGTGCTTTTTCCATATCAAGTGCAAATTTCACATCATCGCCTGTTTTCGCTGTTGTTCTTGGGTCAACACGTGCTGTTAATTGTGCTCCTGCATAATCAAAGTATAGGTATACTTCTGCTCCTAGAAGTTCGTATACACGAATCTTTGATTCAATTACGCTGTCTTTTGCTGTTTCAATAAACATCTGTGAATCGTGTAAATGCTCTGGACGAATACCCAATACAACTGTTTTTCCTACATATCCACCATCAATCAATGCTTTTGCTTTCGCTACGTGTACTTTAAGTGCAGTCTCTCCAACAACGATTTCAACATCATCACCATTTGCTTTTACTTCTCCATCTATAAAGTTCATCTGTGGTGAACCAATAAAGCCTGCAACAAATGCGTTGTTTGGTTTGTTGTATAGGTTCTGTGGTGAATCTACTTGTTGTACAACACCATCTTTCATAACTACGATTCTTGTTCCAAGTGTCATAGCTTCTGTCTGGTCATGTGTTACGTAGATAATTGTAGCACCAAGACGTTGGTGTAGTTTTGAAATTTCAATACGCATTTGTACACGTAATTTTGCATCAAGGTTAGAAAGTGGCTCGTCCATCAAGAATACTTTTGGTTGTCTTACGATTGCACGTCCCATAGCAACACGTTGTCTTTGTCCACCTGATAAAGCCTTTGGTTTACGGTCTAAAAGTGATTCGATATCCAAAACTTTAGCAGCTTCGCGTACCATTTCGTCAATTTCTGCTTTTGGTACTTTACGAAGTTTCAAACCAAACGCCATGTTATCATATACTGTCATATGTGGATATAGTGCATAGTTTTGGAATACCATAGCAATATCTCTATCTTTTGGTTCAACATCATTCATCAATTTTCCATCAATTTTTAATTCACCACCACTGATGTCCTCGAGTCCAGCCACCATACGAAGTGTTGTTGACTTTCCACAACCTGATGGTCCTACGAAGATGATAAATTCCTTATCTTCAATTTCTAAGTTGAAATCTTTTACTGCTTGGAACCCATTAGGGTATATCTTATCAATATGTTCTAATTTAATTTCTGCCATTTTACTATCTCCTTTTTCATGAGTTTTTTATCTGTTTTAATATTATAAATATTTCGCCTTAAATACAATAGCATTTCATACAAAGAATTTTTCACTCTTTCGTCAAACTAACGAAAAACGCCTATATCGTATAGAAAATCCCGATATAGACGTTCATCTTAAATAAATTATCAATAGCACCTGTGCTATTTACTAGAAACTATCCCTATAAATTTCAACAATTTCCTCTTCTGTCAATTCGACATAATTATTTTGCAACAATCTTTGTTGCCCCTCTAGCACACTTCGCGCAAAGAGTGCAAGCTCTTCTTCTTTGATTCCATATGCTTTCAAGTTTTGCTTTGGATAGATAGCTTCCAGCAATGCAAACAGCTCTGTCAATGCCGTCTCCGAAGTGACATGTAACATGCGTCCTATCAAATTTTCCAATTCTTTGATTTTTCCATTTGGTTTCTTCTCTTTATACATTTTCAAGACGGGTGTAAGCATTAATTGGTTCGCTTCACCGTGAGGAATATGATAAGAACCTCCAAGTGGATAACTGGTTGCATGAACTGCTGCGCAGCCTGCATATCCAAAGGCAATGCCTGCAAGATTAGATGCCTCTAGGAAGAGTTTCGCCTTGTCTATCCAAGAATCTTCTCCTTGTTTAGCTACATAAGAAAATCCCTCAAGAATCATCTCCATTGCTTTCACAGAATATGCCTCACTATGCACAATGGACTTTGGTGATAAATAAGATTCCATCGCATGAATAAATGCATCAATCGCACTGGTTGCAAAAAATTTATACGGGAGTGTTTTTAGCATTTCTGGTATGAGATATGCTTTATCTGCATACAACGAGTCTAGAGCTAACCCTTTCTTCGTTTTCAATGCTTTTAGTTCTGTAATTGTAATATTCGTCACTTCACTACCCGTACCACAAGTCGTTGGTACAACCACTAAATCACGCTCTTTCTTTGGAATTAATTTCCCCGTAAAAATATCCTGTGTGCTCCAGTCACCTTTAAAAACCAACACTTTAGAAATGTCAATAATCGTCCCACCACCAACAGCTATTATTCTTTTTACGCCTGCTGGTATGTCTTTTCGAATCGCATCAATCATTTCATCACTTGGTTCACCTGCACCGTATTTTTCTTGAAACAATACTTGCGCTTCAAGGTTTAACGCTCTGATAAAAGGGTCGAATATAAATGCATTCGTAATAATCATATCATTCCCTGTTATCTCTAAATCTTGTGCCATTCTTTGAATGTTTCTACATTAATAACTTCTGTTTTTAACGAAAATTTATACAATATTGTCTCCTTATTCCGTTTTCTTATTCATCATATAACGAAGTATATTACAGCCATTACGCTTTTTATTCATCATATAACAAAGTATATTACAGCCATTATGCTTTTTTATTCATCATATGGCGAGATATACTTAAAGCCATTTAAGCTCTTCTCAAATTCTTCTTTCGCCGCCTTTACTTTTTCTGGGTCTTTCAGCAAATCATACACCGTTGCAGCCATTGTTTTTGCTGAAAAAATCATCGCTTTTTGCCCCATTGAATTTCCCGAACAAGCCGTAGATGTCCATGTATGTGCTGCCGAGCCAATCGGCCATGTAGCTGATGTTAGTTGTGCAAATGGAGCAATGTAACTCACATCTCCACCATCAACAGAGCCTGCCATTACATTAGAACCATCATTTCCAACCGGTGTTTGCACGATTTCATCACAAAGGTCCATATCTAGTACATGCTCTGGTGCAAAATAAACGTCCATTACTTTCGCTTTATCTTCTCTGCTCAATGTTGCAGTAATTTCTTTTGCAAATGCAAAATCTGCATCATCAAATTTCGGTGGACCAATCAAATGCATATTTTCATACATTAGATTGCTCAATAGTTTATTTGGTATAACATCGTAGCAACCAGAAAGCAATTCATAATTCATATCGGTTTCTGTCATCGTTGCTGCACCTTGTGCAACTTTTACAAGACGGGCAGTGATTTCACGCACATCTGCTCTCTTTGGCGCTCTTACAAAGTACCATACTTCTGCATCTGCTGGAACTGTATTAGGCGCTGAACCACCATTCGTAATACAATAATGTATTCTTGCCTTTTCAATCACGTGCTCACGCAAATAGTTCGCACCAACATTCATAAGCTCTACAGCGTCTAATGCACTTCGCCCTGTATCTGGAGCTGCTGCCGCGTGAGCTGGAATACCTTTGAAACGAAATTTCAGCGAGTTCATGGCAAGGAAACTACAGCCCCAAACGGTATTCATCTGTGCAGGGTGCCATGAAACAGCAGCATCTAGGTCATCAAATACTTTTTCTTTTGCCATTAAAACTTTTCCTGAGAGCGTTTCTTCTGCTGGGCAGCCATAGTAACGAATCGTACCACTAAGACCCTCTTCTTCTATTACTGCCTTTAATGCTAATGCAGCTCCAACACCACCAACACCTATTAAGTTATGTCCACAGCCATGTCCTGCATCTTCTACTGCACCAAGTGGCTCTCTTGTAGGTGATACTTTTTGCGAAAGACCTGCCAGTGCATCATATTCTCCAAGAATACCAATAATCGGTTTACCTGTTCCAAACTCTGCGATAAAACTTGTTGGTATATTCGGAACATCTTTAATAGTAAAACCTCGTTCTTTCATAAACTCTCTTTGTAGTTTAGAAGATTTCACCTCTTGCATTGCAATTTCAGCATATTCCCATATCTTATAAGACATTTCATTTAATTCTTTTTCATTTTGCTCAATAACATCAAATAAAGTTTGTTTCATAGCGCTACCCTCCTTATTCTTTTTTTGCTTCCAATTCTTTTTCCATAAGTTTACGACCTATTAAGATACTACCAAATACAGCTACCATAATAACTGCATAAGATGGATTTCCTGGAAGAAAAGAAAGCATTCCAAATCTGTTTAAAAGAAGCATTCCACCTGCAAGTATAACTGCTACAGCACCTATTTTAGCATTTGTGACAATCGCTTGTGCAAGCATTGCACCGAATAAAGATGGTAAAATATGTCCAAGAGTAGTCACTACTGTCTCTGGAAGTAAACCAAGTACAGATGTGCCTAAAATAACGCCTACTGAAAGCATTAAAACATTTACCACTACTGAAACAGCACAACCAATCGTCGCAACGATTGCTCCCTCGTCTGTCCCTGCTTTAACCCCTGCTGCTTCTTGAGCTGCAATAGAAACAGGCATACGTAGATTTCCGATATTTCCAGAAAGGAACGAAATATATGTACCTGGGATACCAAGCACAGGAAAATACGAAATAGGTTCTACAAACCAAAATACACCACTTACACTAGCTTGCATAAGAAAGCCTGCGAATACGGCTCCCCACAATGGACTAACACCAAATACAATAATCGGGATAATACAAGGTAAAAACGCAAAGAGTACCCCTATTAAATTAGTAAAACGTCCCAGCTTAACGATAGATGGGATATATTCAGAATCAAAAACGGATATATTACTGTTTTTCATAAAATCATTTCCTCCTTCTCTACACAATAAATGGAATCGCTATAAACATACCTACAAACATTGCAATCGTGAATCCCCATTCTTTAACCCACTGCTTGTCTGCTTTTTTGTTATACATCAAAAAGATTGCCATGATTACAAAGCCACTGACAGCAGAAATTGTTTGCGTATCAAAACGCATTACACGGTCAAGGCAAAGATAAGAAAAGGCACCACACATAGCCGCTGCTGAAACCACTGGAATTAATGCCTTTTTCCCACCTGCAAGTACGGTACGGAATTTATCCAGTTGAGGCGTACATAATGCAGTAAAGAGAACCCAGCCTATAGAGGCAAGTGTCATAACCCAGATACCAGTAACATAAACAGACGCCGTCATATCTGCGCCACCTAATGTAACGCCTGCTGCCTCAGCCGCAAATCCTGACGCCATCAATTCAAATGCAACAGACCCAATCGCAGAAAGACGAATCCATGAAATAGGACCTCCCATAGAAACAAGTAAAGAAACCATTCCCGCAAGTATTACAAGTGATGGACCTATAGAAGCCGTTACACTGGTTCTAAGTGCTCTTTTCATTTGAGCATCACTTATTCCAATTTTCTTCCCTATAGTTAAAGATTTCTTAGCAAATATCACAGACTGCAAGAGAATAATCCCAACCATCGGGAAACATGCAAGCCACATGACAGGGTGATTTATAATTTGTAAATATTCCATCTAACATTACCTCCTTTTAAATAATGCGAACGTATCGCTGTTTTTTAGTTGAGAATTTTACCGTATAACGACCACCAATCACCTGGTCTAATTACAGGTACACTCCAATATCCAAGAACAACACCGTCATAAGGTGCTTTTAATTCTTCTACTGTGTTGCCGAAAAAATCAATCGTAAATGCTAGCGTTTCTCCTGCTTTTACAATTTCATTTTCTCTTTTACAAAGTTTTTGTATTCCACCATGCTCGCTATGAATGTAGCCAAGTTCAATCTCCGTTTGTTCCACTGCTTCTGGAACTGGATAATCGTCCATGCCAATATGAGTCATAACATTCCTTATACCGTCATAACAAACTTTCACATTCTTTTCTCTGTTGTGCAAACGTCCACAATGTGAGCCAACTTCTGGCAATATGGTCACTGTGCCATATGCGTTGTAAAAAGTCTTTACTGCTTCACCATCAAACGGAATATTCCCCATATTCCAAAGATATTTACAGTTAAATACTTTTGCCAATTCAAATGCCTTTTTCCCTATATCATCATTTGATGGATAGAATCCTACCAACGGTTCAAGGTGAAGTACATCACCACCTCCATGAAATGTAATACAATAGTCAGCAAATTTTACTACTCTTTCCAAATAAGTAGCTGCTAAACGATGGGTGCTATAAGATTCCTTATTACCCGGATAGATACGATTCAGGTTAAAGCCGTCTGTTGTCGATGCTCTCGTAATCGTATTAAAAGCGTCTAAATTGACTGCTGGAACTCCTATAAATGTACCTGCAAATGTTTTTCCCTCAAGTTCTCCTGCCAGTTGAATTAATGCTTCTGTTCCCTCGTATTCATCTCCGTGTGTACAACCATCTACTAAAATCGTCGGTCCCTCTTTCCCCCCTTTAATAATAATGACGGGAATACGAAAATTAGAACCGTCGGGTTTTTGTCCAAAATTGATAAACCCGTCTGTTCTGTTAGATCTAACTGCTTGAATTTCGTCTAAAACAATTTCTCCTTTCATTCCTCACTTTTCCTTTCATATTTTTATAATAGAACCCGTATATATGACTTCGGGGTTATTATCATGAAACCGTTATCAACAAGTCTTTTCTTGAAAGTATTGGGGTGTTCTTTGTAAAATTGATTCGTCAAAGTTCTCTATGCTAGTCTGTTTTTAAGTTTAAGTTCTTTTACTTATGTCACGTATTTTAATGTATTTCATTAATTATAAAAGGTTTTCTTTGCCAGAAACAATGGCATTTCATACAAAGAATCTTCTATTCTTCCGTCAAACTAACGAAAAATATTCCTGCATTAAATGCCAACACAAAAAAGCTCTCTTCTTTGCATTGACATACGTTCTCTTTTTGCTTATGCTTATATATAAGATTACCACCATAGGAGGATACCAATATGGATACAACATTTTATGAACTTTTAGTTCCTAGATTTCAACGAACTACCGATCGTATACTGCTCATTGCATCTATAACGATTGCTATTATTGCCACTTTACTCGCCTTTCTAATCAGTCCTATTTTCACTGCAGTTGTGCTTGTTTTGGATTTTTTATTTTTTCATTTTATTTTCCCCAAGTTTTATGTTGAATATGAATACGCATTGCTCCACCAAGAACTTGATATTGATATCATTTATAAAAAGGCAAAACGCAAGTCTTTGCTTACACTCAACCTTAGTGACGCACGTATCATTGCACCAGCAAATTCACATCGTTTAACTGGAAGTAATATAAGCAAGACGCTTGATTATTCTTCACGTGACAGCCAAAATCAACCTTATGCCATTATTATTTCGCTAAATCAATCTTTGACTCGTATTTTATTTCAACCAAACGAAAAGATGGTTTCACTTTTGCAACGAGCATTTCCACACATATTCTTTATGGATTAGTAGACTATGTTTATGCACACAGCCTTGTAGATTAGCGAGCTGTATTTACACACAACCTTGTGGATTAATCAGCTATACTACACACATATAAGGGGCAAAATGCTAAAATAATAGCATCTTGCCCCTTTGTACATACCTATTCTTCTTTATTCTTTCTTCGTCGTAAAGTAGCTTTATCTAATACAAGCATGTTCATTACAGCAATTACTCCCACTCCAAGCGAACCGATAATCGAGTATAACCCCTGTAACAAAAATATTTTTTCATATCCGATTTTCTCTAGCAAAAACACATTGCCAATGCTGGTTCGCGTATTTTGAAACCACACTCCCCAATAGGCAAAGTCCGACCATTTCGCTGGTATCATGTTATCTGGAATATGAATTTGTCTCCAGAGTAACGCAAATGCAATTCCTATGTAAAGTATTCGCACAACTCTCAACGCTGATATCGAACCAAATGCTCTTCGCCCCCACTTCCAAAAGAACATCGCAAGAACTCCCGTTACAACTAACAATATCCCTTTGACTAGCCCCACATATTCTGTCCATCGCAATACCTTTCCAGATAATGCATAACGCTCAGCAAATTCCTGCAATGTTGCCTCTGCCGTTTTATTTTCCTGTTTTTGTACACGCACCTGCTCAAAATGTATATTCTCGTCACGATTTAAGCGAATGAATTGTTTCTCAGACTCCACATAGACACCTCGCACAGTATATACTTTTTCATCTAAGGTAATTTGACTACCTTGCACTTTGCTACTGCGAAACAATTCCTGTGCCAGTGCCTCTGAAATCAAACAGCCAAATACATCTTCTTCTGCCAACATTTCCATTCCATTTATTAGCAACCTTGCATCTCCACATATTTCTAAAATAGTGGCATTTATCTCTGCATTTGTTGTTTCCCGAAAGAATAACGCACGCACACTCTCATCTCGTTCACTTTCTTGCCATAGATATTCTTTTGCCTGTGCATAGGAAATTCCTTTTTGCAAATGCATTGTTGCTCGCATCATTGCACCATCTAACTTTCGATAGGAAAATATCGACAACACTATAGATACTAACAAAAGCAAGGGCAAAATGATTCTTCGTATCATGATTCCTCCATTCTTACACGAATGCCGTCTTTTAGCTCTTTATTCGCACCTACCACTACATTTTGCCTTTCCGTCAGTCCCTCTGGGCTGATTGCTGCCGTTGTTTCGTTTTTATCCACAACGATAACTTTCTGTTTCTTTACAACTGTGACTTCCCCTAATATGGTTTTTTCATTTTCAAGAATATATACAAAATTTTCGTTATTTTCTTCGCAAATTGCCGATAGTGGCAGACAAATAGGATATTGTTTGACTCCTTGCTTTGCTAACATTTCTACACTTTCTCCAATGTAAAATTGCGAGGCTGTCACATTCACTGTTACACGCATTGTCTCTGCATCTTCTTCAGACGCAAGAATACTCTCAATTTTCAGCTTTTCTACGCTTTCCTTGCCACTCGTCGAAGATAAAGACACTTCTTGCCCTATCGATAGGTGCTTGTTATCATCTTTTGTCACTTCTGCTACAAAACGATAACCTTTGGAATTATCTGCCAGCAACATAGTCGCCGTATTGCCTGTTTGTTCGCCAGTACGAACAGAAACACTTGTCACAACACCATCTACACTCGCCCGTACCATTCCTTGCTGTTCTTTTAATGTTGTTAATTTTTCGATATCTTTTCGTAGTTGTTCTTCATCAATACGCAAGCCCTCTACTGTGCTTCTTGTCGCCTCTCTCGCCTTTGCCCCCTCAACGTTTTGTGTTGCACTTAAAACTTCTGAGTTACGCATATTTTCTACTTCTTTTAGTGCATCTTTCTTTGTGGCTATGTCTATTTCTAATGCCTCTCTTTCTTCTGCAGTGATTTCTACTGCATTTTCAAGAAGTTTGTTTGCATCTTCTAGTTCTTGTTTTGCCTTGTTTACTTTTTCATCTGCCACAGTTACTGTTTGATTATAGGATTCCTGCGCCTGCCTGATACCTCTGTTTCGATTTTCTGCGTTTACTTGATTCTGACTTTCTTCATCTGTTTTTTGCAACTCTAGTTTCTTCAGCTCATTTTGTTTCGCTATTAGTTGTTCTTCTAATACCTCGAGGTCTATTTCAAAAAGGTTGTCCTCCTTTTTCACTGTATCGCCTGTGTTTACATGCATTTTCTTTATAATCATTCCAGGAAGTGTGTAGATTCCCTCTTCGGCGTTTTTCTCCACCATGCCCACACTTCGCACCGTATGTGTTACATAATCTGATTTTGGTTTTTCTACGGATACTCTGGGCATACTCGCTCCGTTTGCCATGCGCCCAAGTATTGTGCAAGCTATCATAATAAGCAGAAAATACAGTAACACTTTCTTCTTTTTTTGCATAGTATCTTCGCTTTTTCGCACTTTTTCTTTTTTCATATTTCTATGTAGTTTCTTTGCTTTTACTGTTTCCACATTTCTATGTGCTTTCCTTGTTTCTACTTCTTCCACATTTCTACGCGCTTTCCTCGCTTTTACGCTCTTCACACGTTTATGTATTCCCTCTGCTTTCATTGTTTACTCCTTTACCGCACTTGCCATAATTCCCTGTTCCAGATAGTCTTGCCCATACCAAAATGTCAACAATGATGGTATCATCGCTATGACAGATACCACAAATGCAATTCCTGCGTCACTTATCTCAATGTTTGGCAAATACAAAGACAATGGCCACAAAGATTTTGTTTTTAGAAAAGTTAATGGTTGCTCAATTAGATTCCAATATTCCAAGAAACTAAGTACAATGACTGAAATAATGCCTGGTAATCCAAGTGGTACTCCGATTGTTAGGAATATTTTCATCTCTCCTGCACCATCAATTCGCGCTGCCTCTAACAATGCCTCTGGAATACCCTCAAAGAAACGATACATCATAAATACAGGAAATGTAGAAAAAATACCTGGCACGATAATTGCCACAAATGTATCCATAATTTTCCATGTATCTAGCAGAAGATATTGCGATAACATTGTCACTTGAAAAGGCATCATCATCAGAATCATGTATACCCAAAACAGTAATTTTCTTCCAGGAAACTTCCCTCTTGCAAAGCCCCATGCGCCTGGAATTGCAACAAGTAATTGACCAACAATCACACTTCCTACTATTTTCACAGAATTCCAAAACATAACAAAAAATTCAGGTGTATCAATGAGCACTTCAACGTATGCTTGCAGTGTTGGATAATCGGGAATTAGTTGCCACTTTACGAAACCATTATATCCCTCTCGCAAAGGCAATAATTTCTGACCCAATTCTTGCCCTCCTGTAATGGATCCTGTTACAAGAAATAAAACTGGAATACATAGGATAACGGCAAGCGTTGCCAAAAAAATAATCTCTATACGCTTTTTCATATGGATTCCTCTGCTTTCCAAATTCTTCGTAATATAATCATCAATACCAAAATGACTACTGCATTTACCACTGCTCCTGCCGCCATCTTATCAAGTGCCAAATCACGAAACCAGTTATTCATTAAATGTTGCATCATATAAATGCTGTCATGTGGATAATCGCCAGCCACCAAGTACACCTCTCGAAATACTTTAAATGAATTTAAAAGAGATAATACTGCAATCATATACATTGACGGAAATAGATTCGGCAGGGTAATGTACCAGAAACATTTCCATTTTCCTGCACCATCTACACGCGCCGCCTCATATTGGCTTGTCGGGATACACGCCATTCCTGCAAGCCAAAGTATAATGTTGTAGCCAATGTTCTTCCATAAATAACTGCCGATTAAGATTGCAAGTGCATATCGTGTATTCATCCAATCTACTGGTTCTCTTCCAAATATATGCAATAGTCCATTGAACATGCCGTTATAATCAAAAAATATATTCCAAACCAGTACAACTGATGCCACCGGGATTGCCATTGGCAATAAAAATGCACTTTTGATTCCATGCACCCATTTGCTTTGACGAAAGAGAATAGTTGCAACAAAAAGGGATAAAACAAACAACAATGGTATGCATATCCCTGTGAATTTCAATGTATTTCTAACTGCTAGTTTATATGCCTCATTTTGAAAAATTATTTTGTAATTGTCTATCCATATCCATTTGTTATTCACCGCACTTAGAAACGAACGGCGAATAACATCAAGGAACGGAAATAGTATAAATGCAATGACGCCTATAAAACTTGGTAATATAAAGGAGACGCCTTGCCATTTTTTTTGATAAGTTTTCATAAACTTTCCCTTATCCTATTCTGATAGGTACAATGAAACTTTCTGGTTAATTCCCTCTACTGCCTCATCAAGTGACACACGACCATCTACATAGCCCATTAATTGCTCTACTACAATTTCTTGTACCACCCGATTTGCATAACCAACTCTAGTATCCTCTAAAATACTTTGTTCAAATGCTTCAATATTTGTATCTTCTGGTCTATTAACCATTAAATCAATCACTTGGCTAGTACCATCATCTGATATACTTTCCATTACAAAGCCCATGTCTTCAAATTCTTTTCGAAGTGTTTCGTTCAACGCTTCTATATTCACAGGAAATCCCATACCTTGTTCACTTTTTTGCACTTCTTTAGATAAGCAAAATTCTAATATCTCTTTTGCCTTTTCTATTTGTTCTCCTTTACTGTTGATTCCCAATATTGTATTTGTTAAAATCAGGTTCTCTCCTGCGTCATCTGTCAATAGCTTATACTCCATGTTCATTTTTTCATTTGCACCTAAAATGACAGCCAAATCATTTTGTGTTCTTATCTCTCCACGTCCAATGCTTACACTCTTAGCTACGATTTCCATTGTTGTTCCCATTGCATTCATTATCATTTCACTACCCATAATTCCAATCGCAATGTTGTCGTCGTGTGTTTCCTCTTCTTGTCCCTCTTCTTTATACGTATTTTCTGCAATTTGTTTTGCCTGCTCTAAGAAATTTTGCAACTTCTCTTTTTCTAATTTTCCATCTTGTGTAATGAAGTTATTTACATCTATTTGATAGAGGTAGTTCATCAATTCATCTACTTCTCCTACGTTTATGCTTTGTCTATCTGGATACTCATCACCTACTGCTTTTAACATTTCTTGCATAGTTGTAATATTTTGAATCATATCTATATATTTCGCCTCACCTTGTATGTAAGGCACTGAAAATCTAGTAGCAACGGCGTGTGTATTCTCGCCTGTTTTTAATAAACCATATTGTTCATCTATTTTATTGAGCACATCACTAATATCTTCTAATATTCCTTTTTCAATATAGGAATCTATCGGCATACCATCTAGTAGTAAAATATCTGGTCCATTGCCTGCCATAATTTCTGTATTCAATGCATTTAGCGCGTCAGAAACCGTTGTCCCATCGTCCCCTGTCATACCTACCTGTAACGACACTACGGTGTCTGGGTTCTCCTTTTGATACATTGCGATAGCTTGCCTAATTTCTCGATTATCTTCTAGTGTGTACATGCGCACTTCTGTTTCTGGTGTTGTCTTTGCGTCTGTATCATACACATAACGATACAAATTATGTGCCCCTGTTTGTCCACTTTCAGTAAAAACCATAAGGGAATCATCTTCTAATGCAAGCATCTTCTTTGCTGTTACACTTGGCATTCCAAGAGAGGTAAGTCCTGCCTCTACCATTTGTTCTAGGAGTGTTCCATCTTCACCTTGACGATAGATTCCTGTTTTATCCACCATATATATATTGCCAGTTTCTTCGCCCGCTTTTGACGTCATTACGAGATTATTTTCACCTGCGAATACCATACCACCAGCATTCATATCTACACTCGCTTTTTCTGCAAGCGCCTCGTTTACCCCTTTTCTATCTCCTGTTTCTATATCATAGCATTGTAACCCCATGTCCGTTTGAATATAAACATCTTCGTTTACGACTGCGAAGCCCATCGGAAATGCATTCTCTGGCAAATCATACTCTTTTAGGACTTCTTTTGTTTCTATATCAAGCTGCAGAATTTTCCCCATCATAGTGGATACTATAATCTTGCCCGCTTCACTTGCTTGCATTTGCATGATTCTATCTTTCATATCACCACTACTTTGCATGATAACATTTGGCGTCTCACCATCTTCACTTGCTCCACTCGTGATTATCTGTCCCTCTGCTATCATATTTTCATCTACTACCACGTCCATATCTCCCTCTATGATAGTCGCACTTTCCTCACTTCCCACTTCAATGCTAGAGGCAAATCCTCCAACATGCTCCACTTCTGGCAAGTCAATTTCTATTTCTGTTCTATTTCCTTGTGCATCTATTGACCATATCTTTTCGATTACACTCATCTCTGTGTCTCCAACTTGATAGTTGTAAGATAGCATTGTCCCATTCCTTAACAATATTGCCTCTGACACATACTCTTCTGGCTCAAGTACAATATCGTATTCTTTTTCCCATGTCTGACCATAGTCCGTCGTACTCCATAAACTCATCGCACCCTCGTCATCTGTCATGACATTTCCGATTGCACCATCTTCTAAAACTTGAATATCTAATAGTCTTCCCTCTTGTGGCAACGAAATCTCTTCCTCTAGATAACGCCCTGTTGCCGTAGCGTTACTTTGCAAGTCATCTTCTTTCTTTGTACACCCACTCATTAGTGAAATCATCATTGCTACAATTAAACTCCATGTTAGTATCTTTTTCATTTTTGTTTTCCTCCAAATTTATAATATGCAGTTATGATAGCATTCGTTTCTCTAAAGATTCTCTAATTTTAAAGAAGATTGGTGAAAAATGTGTGAATTAAAATACATATTAGAGATTTCTTAGAGATTCTTTTGTTATACTGACGAGGAACACTTTAAATAGGAAAAGAGGTATGATGTATGCGCATATTAATGATAGAAGATGATATACAGCTTTGTGAGTCTTTGACTTACCAATTAAAACAAGAACAGATTGTAGCTGATGTTGCTCATGACGGCGAATCTGGACTAGATTATGCTTTATCTACACCTTATGACCTTATTCTTTTAGACCGTATGTTGCCTTATTTAGATGGTATGAACGTTCTTACGAAAATGCGTCAAGCAAATATTCACACGCCTGTCATTTTATTGACTGCACTTGGTTCTATACAAGACCGTGTAACTGGTTTGCAATCTGGTGCAGATGATTATATCGTAAAACCCTTTGCATTTGAAGAATTGTTGGCACGTGTGCACTGTATTTTGCGTCGTCCAAATGATATGATAACAGAAGCACAATGTACGTTCGGTGATGTTTCTTATTCTGTAACGCAATATAAATTAACAGCAAATAATCTATCTTGTACTTTATCTAAACGCGAGGGAGATTTGCTCGAATTTTTCTTACAAAACCCCAATCAGACTTTGCCAAGAGACACCTTGCTTAATCGTGTGTGGGGGATTGATAACTGTGTAGAAAATGGCAACCTAGACAACTATATCCACTTCCTACGTCGTCGCTTATCACAAGTGCAAAGCCGTTTGCTGCTAAGGACCATTCGTAATGTAGGCTATACTTTGGAGGATTCTCATGATTAAAAAGTTACATCTGCAGCTAACGATACTCGCCACCATTGCTACAACTATAATCCTCATCATTGTCTCTGCTGTATCTTTGAAAATCAGCGAAAGTCATATGTATCATGCGAATGAGTATTCTATGCAAAATAATTTTTCTACTATTTTAAACTACTTAGAAGAGCAAACGATTATTTCCCATCGGTGGCTTGCTACTAGCGAAACCAATTATAATTTTTACATTTATTTGAATGATAATGGGCAGGAATTATTATTTGATTCCTTACATCAAGACCCTGTTAAATCACGCCTCCTTGCTATAGCCCGTACAACTGCAGAGGAAGAACACAATTTTTCACTAAGCCCTACCCATCAACAAAATTCTCTAAGCAAAACAGTTTCTTTCCCTCTCTCCACTGAGGAAAATGCGAACTATTATGCTTTTGTATCTGTGATTCCAAAGCAAGAGGGCTATTTGAGTGTGATTGTTCTTCATTCTTACAGCCTTATTGAGGCGCAAATATTACAGCAACGCACTGCCTTTTATATCGCAATCAGCATTTCTTTTGTATTGCTTGGTATTTTCTTTTACTTTTTGATTGGCTTTTTATTAAAGCCAATACAAAAAAATCGAGAGGAACAAATGCGTTTTATCGCCTCTGCCTCTCATGAACTGCGTTCACCACTCACTGTTATTCTGTCCTCATTGTCTGCAATGAAACGAGCCAAAAATGACGAGTGGCTACATTTTTCTGATATGATACGTTCCGAAAGTGAACGCATGGCATTGCTAATAGAGGACTTGCTTACACTCTCACAGGCAGATAGCGTAACTTGGAACATAAACTTTAAACCTGCTGAACTTGATACTCTACTGCTTAGTATCTATGAAAAATACGATTCTATAGCAAAAACAAAGCAGCGAAAACTTAGTGTTGACCTCCCAAATACAACATTACCTTCTTGTGTATGTGATGTATTTCGTATAGAACAACTTCTTATGATTTTGCTAGATAATGCTTTTAGTTACACAAATATAGGCGATAGCATTTCTTTAAGTGTGCAGTGTAAAAATAATTACTTCTATATAAATGTTTCTGATACTGGACCTGGCATTCCCGATACGGATAAAGCTCATGTTTTTGAGCGTTTTTATCGCTTGGATAAGTCTCGTAATGATAAGTCACATTTTGGATTGGGGCTTTGCATTGCAAAAGAGATTGTGCTTTTGCACAAGGGAAGTATTCATGTGTATGATGCTGTTGATGGGGGTGCTGGTTTTCAGGTGCAGATTCCTGTTATTTCCTAGTATAGTATAATGGAGTGTGTTCCCCCGAAAGTTTGTTATATACTAGGGGCGCCTAGTATACAAAAAAACATCACACTAGGCTCCCCTAATGTGATGTCGTTTTTACATAATACAGATTATACGCATTAAGCCACTTTCGTAGCTACTTCTTTTTGTTTGCGAACAATCCCTAGAATAATTCCTAAGCTAGCTATTGCTAAGAATAGAACTCC
>JGI994J12354_10001456_pt1 | contig 23924 bp, 24 predicted proteins | sample IntmicLarv3ML3BL_FD_12354 | JGI IMG/M metagenome (IMG submission 12354)
CCGTCCCTTGATACTGCTGTTCCGATGCTGCGTGAACATCGTCTTTATCAAGCCGATTGGTTATTGCGCTTTTATGGTTTTCAAGCCGAAGAATTGCTTAGTGCCGAAAAACCCAATTTTAATGTTTCGCTAGACCCTAAGTGTGATTGGGCACTACGTCATCTAGAGCATTTTCCCGTCGAAGTTAATACCGCTAGTTACGACACCCTCTTACGCGTACCAGGACTTGGTCCTCGCTCAGCGATGCGAATTGTTAAGGCTCGTCGCTATGGCTATTTGGATTTTCCCCATCTTAAAAAGATGGGCGTGGTGCTAAAGCGTGCCAAGTACTTTCTCACTTGCCAAGGCAAGCAGATGTATCAGATGCGCATCGAAGAGAACTTCATCACTAGGCAATTAATCGGCGAGGACGCTAAGAGTAATTGGAATATTGAAAACCCGCAAACGTATCAACAGTTGTCACTATTTTGAGATTGCGTTTGTCCGAAACACTTACCCCATCATTGCGGGCTCAACCCGCAATCTAATGATTTTCCAAGATAGTGTCAAATGAGTTATGAAAACACCATCATTCTGAGCGATGCGAAAAATCTAATTAGAAACAAGAGGATTGATATATGACTATATTTACATGCGAAGATAATTTTGAGTCAATGATGACTTGCATATATGATGCTTGGAGTGCCCGCCTTGGACATAGTAATGTCCGACTTGAAACCGAGCCGATTTTACAAACTGAGATGTTTTGCGAATATATTCATGTCGATGCTGATAGCCAAAAAGTCGCTAAAATAATCCACGCCATTCAACAAAAGATTTCCTTTACTGCCTACCAGACGGTTTTTTCAGCAGCCTCATCTTTTCGTGAGAATAAATTGGACTGTATTTATCGTTTTTTAATTTTAGGTTTTCATTATGGTGCGTCTATTTTGAATATGCTACAAGAACCCGCCGTCACAGCTATCTTTGAACTTAATCGCAAAGTCAATAACGAAGCTTGCTTCTTCAAAGAATTTTCTCGATTTTCCGCAATCGGTGACAACTCCTTGGTTTGCCATATCGAGCCCAAGTGTAATATCCTAACCTTTATCGCTCCGCATTTTGCTGACCGTATGCCCTCAGAGAATTGGATAATTATCGACGATGCCAGACATACCGCTGTCGTTCAACCAGCCGACGAAGACTTTTACCTAACTTCACTAAGTGATGATGAATTCAACACTTTTTTACAATCAAAGCAACAACCCGATGAGTTTATCGACCTTTGGAAGGGCTTCTTCAAAAGTATCGCCATCAAAGAACGTGAAAGTTATCGTCGCCAACGCACGATGATGCCCCTTTGGTATCGCAAAAATGTCACTGAGTTTGAAACATCATCAGGAAAGCAAGCACAAGTCTAACGAACAACTCCCGGCAAAAGTATATGACTGGCCTCAACCATCTGCGCCGCTTTCTTGATTTCCTCTTCTTCTTGCACAAGCGCTATCCTGACATAACCCTCACCCAACTCACCAAATGCACTACCTGGAGTCATTACGACACCAGCTTTAGTAATCATTTCTTCTACAAATTCTTGCGAGCTAGCAAAGCCCTCTGGGATTTTTGCCCAAACGAACATCGTCGCTGGACAACTTGCGATTTCCCACCCCAGTTTGCCAAATTCTGTAACAAAACAATCTCTCCGCTTGCGGTATGCTTCTCGTGTTTCTTTAACGCATTGCTGGTCGCCTGTAATGGCTGCAATAGCCGCCTTTTGTAGCGGAACAAACATCCCATAATCCATATTTGATTTCAACTTTTTCAACATCTCCACTATCTCTTTGTTACCTATACAAAAGCCAATTCTTCCTCCTGCTAGTCCATAAGTTTTTGAAAGAGAATTAAATTCAACACCCACATCTTTTGCGCCTGGATACGAAAGAAAGCTTCTACCTTTATTATCTTCTGCAAAAATCAATTCACTATAAGCATTATCATGCAAGACGATAATATCATATTTTTTCGCAAAGGCAATCAACTCTTCATAAAAGCAATCTGGTGCTGTGGCCGTCGTTGGATTATTGGGGTATGAAACAATCATCAATTTGGCCGCTCTTGCTATATCTTCATCAATCTCATCAAGGTCAATTACATAATTATTTTCTTTGCGGAGTGGCATGAATTCCAGTTTCGCACCTGCCAATACTGGACCATCAGCAAAAATCGGATAACATGGATTGGGTACTAAAACCACATCGCCAACATCAGCGACTGTCAACGGGATATGTGCTAGTCCCTCTTGCGAGCCTAGTAACGATACCACTTCTTCATTAGGGTTAATCTCCACCCCATAACGTCGTTTATACCAGATTGCTACCGCTTGTTGCAATTCCTCTAAATCTGAAATTGCATAGACATAGTTACTCTCATCTTTCACCGCCTTAGTCAAGGCTTCAATAATATGCTTAGCTGGCGGAATATTAGGAGTTCCAATACTAAGGTCAACCACTTCGTCGCCCTTAGCCATCTTTTCCTCTTTTAAATTCTTTAGTTCTGCAAAAATGCTTTCACCAAAATAATCCATTCGCTTTGAAAATTGCATTATCTTCCTCCTTATGCGGTAATTGCTACTATATCCTTGTTTTTTACTCTTTGTTTTTATCCTTTGTTTTTATTCTTTGTTTTATTCTTTATTTTATTCTTTATTTTATTCTTTATTTTTATTCTTTATTCTCTATTTCTGCTCTTTATTTTCATTCTTCACTTTCTTTTATATCACCATCCTTAAGTGGTGCACCTTTAAGGAATTGGTAGCGAATATACTTTAACGTTGCTTCTTCACCATTTTTCGCCAGCATCGTCAACAAAAATTCCAGTTGCCTTTTTGTCTCATCATGAAGAAACCAATCTTTACCCTTACTATTACTATAATATGCAAGTGGCATCGTATCTTGATATACTTTGCCAGAATATACTTTTGATGCACAGATGCGGTCCATAATCATTTCTGCCACATAACGCCTAGGCATCATGACTCCCGCTATAACTTTCCCCTCACGGTTATCATAATCTATCCAATATTCGTGATGATGCTTATTGCGACCTTTGTGATGTAGCCATGCCGTTGAACAACCATTTTCTGCCCGTTCAGCATTATTAGGGCTTTGGTTTCCCTGATAGTATTTGCAACCTACGCCAAACTCCGACCACATGTATTTTGATAAGTCGTGAAGTAGACCTTGCCTATATAAGCCTATTTTAAAGCAATACTTCATCACTAACATCTTATGTTTTGTAATTGTCCTAAAGTGTCCTAGCGCTTTATTCACGTTAAATATATCCTGCTTTCTTAATAATAGTAATAAAAGAAGTTCAATTCATCACCTTTTGAGTATCATCTAGCTATCTTCTCTCAAAGTTGACACTTGACTACATCGTATGCTCACTAAGTGCTTAAGCTTAGTTCAACCGGACAATGGTCCGACCCTAATATTTCTGTATGAATTTTGGCATCACGCAATTTACTTTCTAATTCTTTGGATACGCAAAAATAATCAATTCGCCATCCTGAATTATTCTTTCTTGCGCTGAAGCGATATGACCACCACGAATAAATTTGCTCTTGCTCAGGGTAGAAATAACGAAATGTATCAATAAATCCCGCCTTAATCACATTGTCAAATTTGTCACGTTCCTCATCTGTGAAACCGGCATTTTTGCGATTAGTTTTAGGATTTTTTAAATCAATTTCATTATGAGCGACATTTAAATCACCGCAAAAGATAACTGGCTTATTTTTTTCTAATCCACTAAGATAGGCAAGAAATGCATCTTCCCAAACCATGCGGTAGGATAGACGTTCCAATTCCTGCTTTGAATTTGGTGTATATACTGTTACAAAATAATAATCCGCATATTCTAGCGTAATTACTCGGCCTTCTTGGTCGTGTTCTTCTATTCCAATTCCATAAACTACGCTAAGGGGCTCTTTCTTAGTGAACACCGCCGTCCCAGAATACCCCTTCTTTACCGCATAATTCCAATATTGGTAATAGCCAGGTAACTCCAAATCAATTTGTCCTTCTTGTAATTTGCTTTCTTGAATACAAAATATATCCGCATCTAATTCGTTAAATATATCAACAAAACCCTTTTTAACACAGGCTCTAATTCCATTAACATTCCATGATATTAATTTCATTTTATTACCTCCAATTTCTTCATTAAAATTCTTCGCTTCGCTCAGAATGACAGTGCTTTCATAAATCATTTGACACTATCTTCTAACATTATGATAATTGCCTAAACTATAATCTCCTACTTGATAATCTTAATCGTTGTCAATTTCTCGTCTGAAATCCCGTGAAAGTGGCAACCTATCTTGCGATATCGCTCAACATAATCCCATATTTCTTGGTTAATCACTTCGCCTTGGTATACTACCGGAATTCCTGGTGGATATGGAATAATCGCTTCACCAGCAACTTCTCCTACAGCCTTTTGCCAAGATATTCTTTCCTTTTTTGCAAAATGTGCTTCCCGCGGCGTTAATTGCATCTTCGGTAATGGTAGAATTTGCATTACCGTATGATATCCCACCTTTGCTCTACTTTTCGCAATATCTGCTAAAGCACTTACTAATCTAGACACCTCCGCCTTTGTGTTAGCAAATGTCAACACCGCTAACACATTATGATGGTCTGCTAATTCCACTTCAACATTATAATCCTTTATCAAAATATCCTTCAACTCAAAACCGCTTAAGCCAATATCCATCGCTGTGATAACTAGTTTAGTCAAATCAATATCATCTATACTATACTGGCCAACTATTTCTCTTGATAAACAATCAATGCCAATAATTTTATCTATCTCACTACGAGCATAATTGGATAATTCAAGTGCTTCATCGCACATTTGTAAGCCTTCACTTGCTAGCTCATACCTCGCTGCATCTAGTGATGCCATCAGCAAATATGATGGGCTACTAGTCTGTAGCATTTGCAAGTTTTCCGCCAAAACAACCTCATCTATCTTATTCGACTTTACATGCAACACCGAACTTTGCGTTAATGAACCTGTAACTTTATGAAAGCTTTGCACGCACATATCTGCGCCTTGTTCTAATGCCCCCTTCGGTAACTTGTCCGAAAAATATAAATGCGCACCATGAGCTTCATCTACCATACATAAACGCCCTAGCTCATGGCAAATCCGACTAATCTGTTCCACATTATCTACAATTCCATAATACGACGGGCTAACCATCAAAACACCTTTGATATCTGGTTGCTGGCTTAACAAATCTCTTATCTTTATAGGCGATAAGCCACCCCAGATATTCCACTTATCAAGCCACTCTGGCATTATATATACGGGCGTTGCCCCGCTTAAAATCAGACCCGATAATACTGATTTGTGTACATTGCGCGGGACAATAATTTTATCACCTGCACTAACACTGCTAAGCACCATTGCTTCATTGCCACAGGTACTTCCATTTACTAAAAAGAAGCTTTGGCGGACACCAAAAAGTTGTGCCATTAATTCCTGAGCTTCTTTTATAACTCCACTTGGTTGGTGTAAATCATCCAATCCGGTGCCTTCCGTTAAATCAAAACGAAGAAAAGCTTTGTCCCTTCCGTGTGTCAATTCACGGCTAATGCCCCGCCCAAAGCGATGCCCTGGAACACAAAAATATGCCGGTTGCCTCTCGCTATAATCTCTTAACGCTTCAACTAGTGGCATCTTATCTTGATTGCCCAAACTATCTTACCAACCTTTCACTTCCTTATAACTATCAACTTTATATAAATATCTATTTTACCCAAAATATTTACAGCTTCTTAACTAATTTCTAACAAACTTCAACCGTCCAACCGTATTTATCTTCTACTTCACCCAATTGGATACCGGTTAGATAATCATACAATTTTCGTGTCAACTCACCCGTTTTAAAATTATTTATCGTAACCGTGTCTTCACGATACAAGAATTCACCTACTGGCGATACCACGGCAGCCGTTCCCGTTCCGAAAGCTTCTTCCAAACTATCATCGTGTCCTGCTTTCATCAAGTCGTCGATAGCAACGCTAGTCTCATTAACCTTAATACCCCAGTCTTTTAAAATATGGATAATCGAATCGCGTGTCACCCCTGGCAAAACAGTTCCTTGCAATGGCGCTGTGTAAATTTCGCCATTCATCTTAAACATCATATTCATCGTACCGACTTCTTCGACGTATTTGTGCTCTACGCCATCAAGCCACAATACTTGAGCACAGCCCTTTTCTTCTGCCTTCTTTTGACCTAGAATACCGCCCGCATAATTACCGCCACATTTAGCAAATCCGGTGCCCCCTTTGACCGCTCTAACTAGTTCTTCCTCCACCAAAATCTTAACTGGACTAATACCCTCGGCATAATATGCTCCTGATGGCGAACATAAAATTATAAATTTACATGCTTTAGCTGGCTGAACCCCCAGAGTCGGCTCGCTACCAAACATAAATGGACGAATATAAAGTGAAGTATTAGGCTCATTTGGTACCCAGTCCTTTTCGACCTCCACTATCGCCTTAACCGCTTCAATAAACATATCCACTGGAAGCGTCGGCATCCATAGTCTTTCATTGGATTTAATCATACGCTTCGCATTCATATCCGGTCTAAAAAGTTGGATTTTTCCTGTCTTGGTACGATACGCCTTTAACCCTTCAAAAGTCTCTTGCCCATAATGAAGTGCCACACATGCCGGATCCAATTCCAGTGGAGCATACGGCAAAATAGTCGCATCATGCCAACCTTTTTCTTCCGTCCAATCCATTACAAACATGTAATCCGTCATATATTTTCCAAATCCAAGATTTTTAAAATCCGGTTTTTCCTTTAGTTCTTCTCGCTTAATAAACTTAATATCCATAATGTCCCTCCCATTTGTGCTTTTAAAAATTCACGAAATTGCGGATATACCCACAATGACTGCTTAATGCACAAGCAACTTAAACACTTATCTATCAGTATAAAACCGCCACATGTATCAGTCAACATATTCTTGCTTTTGCGCGCTTATTCTGTTAAAGTAAATTTATGTCGGCGCTGATGCTAATCGCCACCAATAGTGATAGCCAAACAACAACTTCAAAGAAAAGAAAGAGGACGATAATATGAGTAATCCAAATGAAAATAACAAAAAATGTAATTGCGGTTGCGAAGGACACCATCATGAATTTGAAAATGGTATGAGTCAAGAAGATGCAACTGTTACCTTAACTATGGAAGACGATTCTGAAGTAGAATGTGCTGTTATCGCTATTTACCCAGCGGCAGACAAAGAATATATCGCACTACTTCCATTAGACGAAGATGGCGATAATGAAGATGGTGAAGTTTTCCTATATCGTTATAGCGAAAGTGATGGCGAACCAACTCTTGAAAATATCGAAAGTGATGATGAGTACGAAGTAGCAGCTGAAGCATTCGATGAGATTTTAGATAATGCTGAATTTGACGAAGAATAAGCAGTGCAAACATAAAAATAGAAGGACAAGAGAGTTTACTCTCATTGTTCTTCTATTTTTATGTTTATAGTTCTTTAGAGCGACACCGAGATGGAGCAAAGCGAAATCGATTTTTTATGTGGTTGCTCTACATCCGCATATATGCCCTTGACTAGCATAATTTGAAATCTTCGTCAAACTGACGGTGGATAACTTATCTTTTGTTCCATAAATATGTGCGTTACTACTACTAGAAACTGATAATTTTCATTACTTTGGATCATACTTTAGGTGATACTAGAATATAAACCTAATTAATAGTATCCGTATATAGTCTAAAACAGCCTATAAAATCAACTTTCTTTTGTGAAATTCAATTGTTCTAACAGCCATTCCCAATAATTTTCCTCGTCATAAACTATATTGGCAATAATAGGCATTGAAGCCTCCGCTTTCACAAAATCTGCTTCATCACCTAACTTTGTTTCTTTCAAATCAATCGTAACCTGATATAGTAGTTGTGTATCATCACCAGCATTCTGAGCGATTGTACCTGCACCGATTGAAGTAATCTCACCCTGTAGCAATCCATATTTCGTTTGATTCACTCCAGACAATGCAACCTTCGTAGGATCGCCTACCGCTACTTTGCTTCTATCTTGTGCAGAAATAAAACATTCTGCAACTAACTTAGTATTCTCCCCACTATTTATCTGAGCAACTGGTTGAAAAGCTTGCAACCCCAGTCCACGCTGAATGGGCATTAGATAATGTACCATGCCATCATATCCAGCAAATAATTCCATTAAATCACTATCAGCACTTTTTACATTTTTTTGTCCCCCTAACTCGGTAATTTTATTATCATTTTGTGTTCTAGCCGCTCCAAGTTCACTGATCAATTGTTGATAAGTAGAAGTACTCTGAACTCCAATTTTCAGTTCTAATTCCTTAATTTCTTGCTCTTTCCCTTGGAGTTCATCATTAATCGCTGTTCGCTTATCACTCACATTTAATTTGTATGTATCATATATATCTTCAATTTCTCGTTCAAGAGCTTTAAGTTCACTTTCAATAGCCGCTAATTCTTGCTCAAAGGTGGCGAGTTCTACACTTGTGGTCTCGTCAGGTATTTCTACACTTTTTAAAGCTTCTACCTTTTCCTCAATTTTGTTTTTATTCCCTGCTTTTTCATTTAAATCCTCTGCTTTCCTTGAGAATTCTTTTAAATAATTATCATACATTTCATTTTCTGCCACCGCTAATTCATTTGCTAAACCTAACGAATCCTTTTGCAATAAAGCTAATTTTTCATCTTCGCTACTTTGCTGTTTTTTTTCATCTTCTATTTGTGTTAAATAATATTCCACTTTCCCATAAAACTCTTGCTCCATCCCCTCATTTCCGAGGAAATTTTCGCCCTCATTTAAGGATTTTTCATATTTGTCAAAAATTTCTATTCTCTGTTTAGCCTCAAGAATTTGTGCATCGACTTCTTGCTCATACACCCCCTCTGTCCCGATTGATAGCGTCAATAACAAATCACCTTTTCTAACATATGCACCTTCCGCTTGATGAATTTCAACGATACTACCATTCGATAGTGGTGTAATATACAATTTTTCATCTGCTTCTATACTTCCCTGTGCTCGCACAATATAATTTTTAGGAATAAACCTCAGCACAGCAAAGCCACTGAATGTTAGCAAGATAAAAAGCCATCCTAGGATTTTTATATAATTAGGAGGCTGTTTATCAAAAAAAATCCTGCTGTTTTTTAATTCATCTTTACTGTATAATTTCATTGAAAACCTCCATAGGTTTAAAAACATCTGCACTTAACCAGTGCTCATCATTTTCGAGATAAACTGTATACTCTTCGCCTAAATCTATTAAGTTATTCTCCCAAATATAAAGCCCCATTTTGGTTTGTACATACGAAAAATCTTCTTGCGTACCTTCATAATGTGCATACAAGCAATTGGATACCATAACAGCATCATGGAAAGCAAACTCTTTGAAATCTATTTTCCTTACGGTTTGTATCATAACATCGTAATCAACAGTTATTTCTCCTGTATCACTAATTTTTGTTCCCATTAATCGCGTTATCAACGGTCCTTTAGTCTGGATTTTTGTCACTTCCAAAAAATTCACGAATTTTTTAATCTCTTCATCCAAATTCTCCAATTCAATATTTCGCAATTCTTTCGTTAAAACATTTAGCAGTTTCAATTTCTTTTTCTCAACAATTTTTATTTTCTCCAAATTCCTCACCTTCCTTAAAAGAATATCTATATTTCAATTTCCCCATCAAAACACCATATATAATTCCCACTAGCAACCCTGATATATGCATAATCCATGATATATTCACAAAAAAAATTGTGCTTCCAATCATTGCGATAAACTCTGAAAACTTTTCATTTTTTTCATCTATCTTTCCATTTGGTATTGTGAGCCAAAACCCAAATATGGCAAAAACCGCCCCGCTATTACCAAGATATCCTTTGTTATCTTTTGCAAACAATATTAACATCACTCCTGTTACAATCAGTGAGATTGCGTAAACCAAAACAATATGATTCCACCTTACATGTTCACATATACGATATACAAAAAAAATCAATGCCACTATATTAAATAATAAATGAAAAAAATCACCATGTAAAAACTGCGTAAAAATCGCATGAGTTATATCACTTTTTCCTCTGTTTTTTGAAAAAAACCACGATGAATCACTGTAAAATCCACCACCAACATGTAATAATATGAGAACCACACTGATGCACAAAAATATAGCTATACAAATTCTATAGTTTGATGTATGAAATTTTTCTTTCATTTCAACCCCAATCCTAGATACAAACTAACCAAAAATAATATACCGTATAGCAACAAAAAATTGCTTCTATCAGGTCTTACTATTGCATTAACCAACAAAAAGAAAATACTATAATTAGCCAGTATGCTCTTGTAATTCCGCTTTGTGTTTTTCATATTTCTTAATGACAAGATATGCCAGTAGATGAAAAATGGCAAAACACCGCCCTCGCTTCTTAGCAATATATCATAAATTTGAGAATCCCTAAACAATATCGTATTTAATATTATTGAAAAAACACAACCAATAAGTAAAAAACTAAAAACTATTTTCCCTCTAGGAAGTTCTTTGACTTCACAATAGTAATTCGTAAAAAAAAGTTCCTTATATATCAACCTAAGAAAAACATATTGACAACAGCTAACAACTAGAATAACTACGATTGGAACCCAGTGAGAAATATTCGCTTGTTCATCAACAAAAGATTTTGCTAACAGAAATTTAATTAGCCCCCCAATCATTGAAACGATTATAGCAATACTGTATCTAGTTTTTGAATATTTCAATAATTTTTTATTCATTTGCGTCCTCGTGTTTTATTAGTTTACTAAATGGTAACATTGGCATTTTCTTTTTTGAATAATTCCTATTATAGCAAATTGTCATTCGTTATAGCAACTATAAATATCAGGCATAACAACTGTGCAGTATAGGTATTCCTAGCTCCTACACCGCACAATCAGCTTCTTTTTTAGAAGCAAACCCACTTTTGCATTGCCCAAATTGCTGCCGCGGAAGATACACCAATTACGATACCAACCACCCAATTTGCTGCGGCAATACTTCCCAAAGTTACTGCGATTTTAGAGTAAAGATACGTTGCTGTACCTTTACCAATAGATGCGATAACTCCTAAAGTAAGACCACTTCCTTTAAGTGCTCTTGCTGCAAAAGTAAAACGATTATACAGGTTTTTCAAGCTTTTTCCTAATGTATTCCAGTTGATTCCACCATCTAAATACATCATTTCATCTTCTGCAATTTCCACATAATTACTAGGTAATGTCATTTCCATGCTTTTTCTCCTTTCCCTTTATTTAGGATATGAGTTTTTCACATCCTATCCCTATATAAATTTTTCGCTCTAATCATATTACCCGATTATCGCAAAAAATCATATCATAAACTACTAGTAGCTTATCTCTTCTTGGATACTCGCTTTTTTTATCTGCTCTTTTTCGCCTAGCATGCGTTCTCCATATTGTAATTTTATCATAGATGCATATTCCCCATTTTGCAGCATTAGTTCTCCATGTGTTCCTTGCTCTTTTATTTCTCCTCGAGCAAAGAAAATAATTTCATCACTATTTACAATCGTAGACAAACGATGTGCAATTATTATTGTTGTTGACCCCTGCGTTGCCTTTAACATTGCATCCTGTATATAGCGCTCACTAAATGAATCCAAATTGCTTGTTGATTCATCAAATATATATAATTGTCTTTTTTTTACAAAAGCTCGTGCAATAGCAATTCGTTGTCTTTCTCCTCCTGAAAAATTCCCTCCATTTTCTTCCACAAAACTATAAAATCTATTTGGCAGTTTTTGAATGAATTCATAACAACCAGCTAATTTTGTTGCAGCAACTACTTGTTCATACGATGCATTTTCATTCCCACATTTTATATTATCAAAAATTGTTCCTGTAAATAGTTCTATATTTTGTGGGACATACCCTATTTCTTCTCTTAGAAAAGAAGCCTTTATGTCACAAACATTATAGCCATTGAATAAAATCTCACCGCTGTTTGGAAAATGAAATTTCATTAACAATTTAGCGATTGTTGATTTTCCAACTCCACTTTCTCCAACAATTGCAACTCTACTACCTTTCTTTATTAACAAGTTAATATTGTTTAAGACTGGAGGTCTAGAACCATATTTAAAAATCAAGTCTTTGATTTTAATGTCACCATAAAGATCTACATCCTTCAAAAGCTCCATATTTTCAGGTTCTTCAATATCTAAGTCCATTAATTCCGAGAGTCGCACCATTGCAATTTGGGCTTCTTGGTATGTCAATTGTAATGATACAAGATTTTGAATCGGTTCAGTAAAATAAGTACTGAGCGTTTGAAACACCATTAAATCGCCTATTGACATCTTGCCATCAATTATAGCCACCGCACCTATCCCCAAAAGAATAACATTACTAATACTGCCCGCTCCTGCTGAAATGAAATTTTGCAAATTACTCAGAACACCTTCACTATATCCCAGTTTTTGAACAGCGACAAATCTATTTTCCAACTTCGTAATTTGAGTATTTTCATTCACATATGCTTTTATTGTTTCTATATTTTTTATTGATTCTATCAACTGTGAATTCATAAAAGCATTTGCTTCCATCTGTTCATAATTCAAAGCTTTATATTTACCTTTAAATCCGTATATCAGAAAAATGTTTATACATACGACAAGTATAATGATTGCAAATAATGGTGCATTCAATCGAAATAGTGCTACTCCCGTGAAAATAGCTAGAAACAAATCCAACACCAAAGAAATTGAAAGTTGTGAAAAAATATCTTTAATGGTCAAAGCATCCTGAAACCTAGTTAATATATCTCCTACCTTTCTAGTAGAAAAAAACTGAAACGGTAATCTTAATATATGATTATAGTATCCCAGCAAAATTGGAATATCTATTTTCCTTGAAAGGAAAAGCAAAACATGATTCCTAAAAAAATCCAAAAAAGCTCGAATTAACCCTATTACGCCAAAAATGATTGCATATATGTACAGTGTTTTCTTTAGATGATATGGAACAATTTCGTCAAAAATAGCCTTTGAAAACAAGCTTGAAACAATGCCCAACAAAGTTAATACAATTGAACAAAAAATAACAGTCAGCAACATTCTCTTTTGTGGAAGCATAACTTTACTGAAGATTGTCCACATGGAAGATTTTTTTTCGTAATTTGTTTCAAATCCACTCTTAGGCACGAGTAAAATCAAAACACCTGTGAACATCTTTTGGAGTTCTTCTTTTGTTTGTTTTACTAATCCTCTTGCTGGGTCTAAAACAATAAAACTCCCCTTCTTAATTCTACTAATCACTATAAAATGGTTGTTTCCTTCTTGGGTAACCACATGGGCAATTGCTGGTAGTGTATAGTCCGAATCAATATCCTCTATTTTTATTTTAATTGCCTTTACTTCAAATCCAATATTCTTGGCACCTTCAACTAATCCATGAACCGTAGTTCCATATGCATCTGTTCCTATGATTTCTCGTATTTTCATTATTGTAAATTCTTTTTTGTAAAATTTGCAGACCGTCGCCAAGGCTGCCGCTGCACAATCTGATGCATCTTGCTGCTTTACAACCGAATTTTTCTTCAACATACTTAACCTTTCATATGTTTTCCATGAAACATGCTCTCCTATAAATTATCAATCCCAAATTATATTAGCCAACTTCCTACTTCTTTTTACTTATTTCTACCATAAAATACTTAAACAACTTTCTTAAAACTTCATCTTTAGAAGGTGGTGACGATATAAAAATATACTGGAATGCTGATAGTAACTCAAAAAACATCATAGGGAATAAGGTATCGTATCTAAGGAAAAAACGTCACTTGACGCAAAAGGCTCTCGCTGAACAAATGCAATTGAGGGGGCATGAATTTTCAGATCTTACTATTCTCCGTATTGAACATGGCACACGTTTCGTACCCGATTATGAGGTTGTAGCCTTAGCAAACTTTTTCAATGTATCTACAGACTATATTTTGGAAGCTGATTTAAGTAACTCTGACAATTGAAATACTATATAAACACATAAGAAGATGCCATGATCAAAAGGTCATATGTTTCATGCTTGCATGAAAAGATATGACCTTTGTGTAGATTCATCTCCAATAGAGAAAGTATCTGCTTATGAGAAAAAACGCTGGCAACTCATTGTTGCTGGAAGTATAGGATAGCAAATCATACAATACATCATAAATATGCAAGAGCAGATGAGACTAGACTAGGTAAACATCTTTCTTAGATGCATAAAAGCTGACAGGGTGATTGCTAATGTTAAGGACACAAGCTTCTGTAACGTGATAACCATTTTGAGTAACATTTTTTAGAAGAAGAACTTTTCGTGCCATCACGAACAATACCAAGGCTTTCGAATTTGCAGCCATCAGGTTTAATAATATCGCTATCGTCTATATGAATAACTGGTTCTGAGGGAATCCATTTACGAATAAGTGAACGGTAAGAATGCTGAGCGATTTCAGAAGTGCCTCTACCCAGGTGAAGCGAGAGACGTTCAACGCTATTCAATTTTTTCGAAGGCTCAAGAAGCTTAATATTGCGTCGCAAAACCTTTAATCGAAGGTAACTCGCAAAATTATAATTTTCTGCATACTGTTCATTGAGAGTTTCTGTATAATTGTATATTGTACGTTCTTTGACCTGCTTTTGTAGCGATATACATAATCGGAATACTTAACACGAACATTGATAAAGCAATCCACCTTAGCTGAAAAAACAAAGTAATTAGAATACACATGACATATATTACAAGGCTGATAAGGCTAATTATCTGCTTGTACATATCCCACACTTGTTCATCAAAGAGCGGGCAAACACGATTAATGAGATCAAGGGTTGGGGGATCTTCGTAATGGTGATATTCTAACATCGCCTGTTTTTCAAGCATTTCTGGTGCTAATCTTTTTCTATAGTATATTCTTCTTTTACATTCCACGTAATTTTTAATAACATCGTTTGACCTTTGATATATTATAATAGCAACAAAAAGAGCAATGTCGATATTTACAGATGATAAGTTAGCCTCTCCATTATACATTGCAATTACAGAATTTATAAAATTTGCTGTTATAATACACAAGGTAAATATCGTCTTCCGCCATGTTGTTCATCATCAAAACTTGAGGTCACAATTTGTGACCTCAAGTCAGATTGAAGACAAAGTGCTCCCGTTACAAAAAACGTAGCGAGGGCATTTTTCTTTGTTAATTATACGATTTTCAGATTATTTATGAAAAAACAATGAAAACCCTCTCGGGTTAGGCACATATCACTTCCTTTTCATCTCGTATTTGTAACATCTTTGTTAACTTTTTTAAATTCAGACAAGCATAAGTAAGCCCGACCTTCATCCTCATTCGAGCTTTACCAATCATACTTTTCGTCATATACGTATTCATATTTCTTAAAAAACCTTCTTTAGTCATTGGACGCTTATACGGAAGCAATGGTTCAATCCCATCATCTAGTAAAAGCTTGGCGATAGCTGTGGTCTTATATCCTGCGTCAGCAACAATCATTTGGGGTTCATATTTTTTCAACTTCTCATATAGCGGATGGAAAGTTTGGCTATCATGAAGATTTCCAGGGTGGATGCTATACTCAAAAATCCAACCATTTTTGTCACAAGCTGTCTGTGCACTATATGCAAAAACACTTTTGTGTTCCCCTTTATGAAACCATCCCCTATCAGGGTCGACAGCACTTGCTTTTATTTCTTTTGTTTCTTCACCGCTACCAGAACCATGTGTGCCGTCATCATCTCTATCTTTCAATGGTTTTTTCTTATGCACAACACGGTCTTTATCAATCTCCTTGCGTAAGTTGTCCTTATAAAACAAGGCTTCTTGCTGAACAATCTTTTTTCGCCCCTTTTTACTATTTGCACAAGCCTTGATATGTGTTGCATCAACAAAGATGGTGGAAGTGTCAACTAAATGATGTTTAAAGCATTGATCTAAAATGTTTGCAAATATCTATTCAAATATATCGGTATCTTTAAAACTTCTTGTATAGTTTTTGCCAAAAGTAGTAAAATGAGGTACTGGGTCTCTTAAATCAATTCCAATAAACCAACGATACGCAACATTTACTTCTATTTCCTTTATTGTTTTTCTCATACGAGGGATGCCATAAAGGTACTGAATAAGAGGGATTTTAATTAGCGAAACTGGGTCTATACTAGGTCTACCAGTTGTTTGACTATACTTATCCTCAACCAAGTCGTAAATAAACTCCAATCAATAGCTTTATCAATTAAACGTAGCATATGGCCTTGTGGAACCAAGTCATCTATGGACATTATTTGAAGTTGTCCTCGATTTTTTTCTATCTTTTTCATTATCATGAAAGCACCCCCCCCCTTCATGTTATTATTATACCATAAAAAGTGGCTCAATCCTTGTAAAATAAAGGTTTTTATCAGTTATAATTACTGTTAAAAACAAAAAATCTGCAAAGAAAAATCCCGACTTGGTCGGGACTTTGTCTTCAATCTGCCATGAGAGTTTACTCTCTCATGGTTCTTCTACTTTTTGTGTTTATAGTTCTTTAGAACGACACCGAGATGTAGCAAAGCGAAATCAAGGTGTGCCTGCTTATTCTTTGCTCCTACTTACTCGTACTACCAAAACCGCCATTTCTAACATCAATCGCATCGTCATCAAAAGTGATACCATACTCTACGAAAATCCCTTGCATAAAGCCAATTCCCTCTTCAATGTAAACCAATTTGCCCTCATTAGAGTCATTCGTTATCTTGGCGAAGATATGCCCTTCATTGTCTGAGTAAAAATAGTCGCTGTCAATAATGCCGACGGTATTGTTGAGTTGCAAGCGGAATTTAAAACCAAAACCACTACGTGGATATAACTTTAACACCCAGCCATCTTCAATCTTGGCTCTAATACCAGTTGGTATCAATATTGTCTCGCCAGGCTTAAGTGAGAATGTCAATGGACTAAAAAAATCATAGCCCGCACTTCCTGATGTTGCTCTTTGCGGTAATATAATTGCCTCGTATATACTTACTACCTCTGCATCGGTACTTTCTGGAAATACGCCCTGCCATCCTTTTGCAAATTGTTCTTGGCTTACCTTATCAAACTTTGCTATTCTTTTCATAATTAGTCCTCCCATAATGTGATTTTGCCACAACGTAGTGTCTTTTTAACATCAATTGTTCGCTGATTAAGACTACCTTTCCATTGGAGCGATTTGTCTAGTTTTTCCATTTCGAATTTGCCATCAATAACCACATCAAGGTAACGAATAACTTCTTCGCCTTCAATATCCTCCCAAAGAGAGCCCGTATATAGCCAAATGGTTTTATCTGGATATTTACTATGGATTTCCTTTGCCAGTTCAGTTATTTCAGCAATATTATTAGCATGTAACGGGTCACCGCCACTAAATGTAATCCCATCAATATATGGTTTTTCCAATCGCGCATAAATTTCCCTTTTGGCGTTTTCATCAAAAACAATGCCACTATTGGCGTCCCATGTCGATGGATTTTGGCAACCTTTACAAGCATGGGTGCAACCCGACACCCATAAAACCACCCGTAGGCCGTCGCCATTTAACATATCATCTTTAGTAATATTGTGATATCTCATATCTTATCTCCCTAAAATCTCTAAATAGATTCTTCGCTTCGCTCAGAATGACAGTGCTTTCATAACTCATTCGACACTATCAACAAAGATAGGAGTACTTTCCTACCACATAAAAAGGGAACGCCTATGCGCTCCCCCGCTTTTATTTAATTGTTAATTATTCTGCCACTGGTTTGTCAGTTGGAACATCTTTCATGCTAAAGCTAATTCTGCCCATCTTGTCTTTACCAAGGCAAACCACTTTAACTACTTGTCCCATTGATAGTACATCCTCTACTTTGTTAACTCTTTCATTCGAAATCTTAGAGATGTGTACCATACCTTCTTTGCCTGGTGCAAATTCTAAAAATGCACCGAAGTCTTTGATGCTAACAACCTTACCTTCAAAAATCTGCCCAGCAGCAAAGTCTGTTGTAATCGTCTTAATGTATTCAAGTGCTTTGTCCATTCCTTCTGGAGCCGTACCACATACAGACACTGCACCTTCATCATTAATATCGATTTTAACCCCTGTTTCTTCAATGATTGTATTGATTGTTTTACCACGTTGACCTACAACATCCCCAATTTTTGCAGGGTCAATCATAATTTGGATAATCTTTGGTGCAAATTCTCCAACTGTTTCTCTTGCTTGTGCAATACATGGATTCATTGAATTATTTAAAATAACTTCTCTTGCTTCTTTAGTCTTAGCAATCGCTTCTTCTACGATTGGTCTAGTCAAGCCATGGATTTTAATATCCATTTGGATTGCCGTGATACCGTCTTTTGTACCAGCAACCTTAAAGTCCATATCGCCAAAGAAATCTTCTAGTCCTTGGATATCTGTAAGTACGATATAATCATCATCAGTATCGCCTGTTACAAGTCCTGTCGAAATACCAGCTACCGCTTTTTTAATCGGCACCCCTGCTGCCATCAACGAAAGTGATGATGCACAGATACTTGCTTGTGAAGTTGAACCATTGGACTCTACCGCTTCTGATACTGTTCTGATTGCATATGGGAATTCCTCTGTACTTGGTAGTACTGGAACCAATGCTCGCTCTGCTAATGCACCATGACCGATTTCACGACGACCTGGCCCTCTTGACGGTCTTGTCTCCCCAACTGAATATGATGGGAAATTGTAGTGGTGCATGTATCTTTTAGTTGTTTCATATGAATCAAGTCCATCAATTCTTTGTGACTCTGAAAGAGGTGCCAATGTTGTGATTGTACACATCTGTGTCTGTCCTCTAGTAAACATCGCCGAACCATGAACTCTTGGAATTAAGTCAATCTCAGATGTCAATTTACGCATATCTGTAATTCCACGACCATCTGGTCGCTTGTGGTCTTTTAAAATCATCTTACGAACAGTTTTCTTTTGGTATTGGTAAAGTGCTTCGCCAAGTACGCTTAACCACGCTTCGTTATCTGCAAACTTCTCCACCAATCGGTCCTTAATTACGTTGATATTACCCTCGCGTGTTTGCTTATCATCAGAGAATACTGCGATTTCCATCTCTGCGCTTGGTACGATTTCTTTCATTGCTGCAAATAATTCTTCTGGAATTGCACAACTTTCGTATGTGTGCTTTTCTTTGCCACATTCAGCAACAATTGTATCAATGAATTTGATAACTTCTTGGTTAACATCATGAGCCTTATAAATAGCATCAATCATCACGTCTTCTTTGACTTCGTTAGCACCAGCTTCAATCATGATAACTTTTTCTTTGGTTGATGCAACTGTCAATTGTAAATCTGAAACTTCCTTTTGTGCTAGCGTTGGATTAATGATAAATTCACCATCAATTAAACCAACTTGAGTTGTTGCACACGGTCCATCAAAAGGAATATCAGAAACTGATGTCGCCAGTGCCGAACCAATCATCGCTGGAATTTCTGGATTGCAATTTTCATCAACTGATAAAACTAAGTTATTCAAAGTTACATCATTACGATAGTCTTTAGGAAATAGTGGACGCATTGGACGGTCAATAACACGACAAGTCAATACCGCATGTTCGCTTGCTCGGCCTTCTCGTTTGTTAAATCCACCTGGGATTTTACCAACTGCGTACATCTTTTCTTCGTATTCTACACTAAGCGGAAAGAAATCAATTCCTTCTCTTGGCTTGTCTGATGCCGTTGCTGTTGCTAATACAGTAGTTTCTCCGTAGTGCATTAGCACTGAGCCACTTGCTTGTTTTGCCATACGGTCTACGTCAACTCGCAACGTTCTCCCCGCTAGCTCCATTGTAAATGTTTTGTACATTTCATTCTCCTTTTCTTTGACAAAAACGATCCGAAACAACTGAAAAATACACTTTCATAAATACACTTTTCAGTGGTCTCGGCGAATGGTTTTGTCGTTTGTTGGTAGTAAAATAATAACACTGTAAGCTAATAGGCTTTTCTATCAGATTACAAATAGGGCGGAAACTGGTCCGCCCTTGTTGTCTTAGTTATTTTCTTAATCCTAATCTTTCGATTAAGGCACGATATCTTTCGATATCCTTTTTCTTCAAGTATCCAAGTAATCCCCGTCTTTGACCTACCATTTTAAGAAGTCCTCTTCTTGAGTGATGGTCTTTGTGGTGTTCCTTTAGATGCTCTGTTAATTCCTTAATTCTCTCTGTTAGAACGGCAATTTGAACTTCTGGCGAACCTGTATCACCTGGCGTTCTCGCGTATTCTTCCATTACTGCTGTCTTTTTTTCTTTTGTAATCATGATAATACCTCCTATAAAATCTACTAGTTCCACCATAAATCAAGAAGTGGTTGGAGTTTCCGACCTCTGAATTCAGGCTAATTGTACTGCGTAAGTATAGCATATCCACATACTACTTGTAAACAAAATTATTCCTTAACACCACCTAGAGCTACTCCCGCAATAATGTACTTTGAAAGGGCGAAATATACCACGAACAATGGCAATACTGTCATCGCAACCCCCAAATAAATAACTCCAAGCTCAACATTATAAATATCACCATTCAACACACTAACCATGATTGGCATTGTAAATAACTCTTTTTTCGTTAATAAGATAAGTGGTAAGAACAAGTTATTCCAACTTCCAACGAATACAAAAATTGCTTGTGTGGCAATCGCTGGTTTCATAACTGGTAGAACAATACGATTAAATGTTGCAAACTCGCCTGAACCATCAATTCTAGCTGCCTCAATCATCTCTAGTGACAACGTCGCCAACAAGTACTGTCTCATAAAGAAAACCAGTGATGGTGACGCCATCGCAGGTAAGATGAGTGGCAAAAAGTTGTTATTCCAACCTAGCTGCCAAACCATTTGGTAGAAACCAATAACTCCAACTGCACCAGGAATCATCAATATACACATAATAAACGTAAAGAATGCGTTTTTAAATTTCCAATCATAGGCTACTAAGCCATACGCTGTCAAAGACGAAAAATATATCGCTAGCACTGTTACACTGCTAGCAAGAATCATTGAGTTCTTGAAGCCTACTAATGCGTCGAAACTACCTCTCGTCAAAATCTGAAAGTTATCAAGTAAAGATTTACTTGGCAACAACGAAAGCGCTCGTTGCTGAATTTCCGGAGTACTTCTAGTTGCATTTACAAGCATTATCCAGAAAGGTAAAATGCTTAAAACCGCCAACAAAATTAGTATTATATAAACGATTGGTCTGCCTTTAAATAATTTGCCGGTTGACTCAGCATTGTTTTTTATCTTACTCATGCTTTGGCCCTCCTTGCTGCTTTTTCGGCTTTTAATCTTGCTTTTTGGATTTTCTTCAATTTCTCTGCATCTTTATCACGCATTAGATAGAATATCGTCGATGCTACACCAGAGATAATTATGAACAATACCATACTAGCCGCTGCCGCACGATTGAACATATAACTACCACTAAAGGCTTGATTATAGATATAAACTGACGCTGTTAGGGTCGCATTATCTGGCCCACTTCGCGGCACCATTAATCGTGCCATATCAAACATTTGCATACCACCAACAAAGCTAGTAACTAGTGTATAAAGCATAATTGGACGCAATGATGGTAATGTGACTTTGAAAAATGTCTGTATCGAAGTAGCTCCATCAATTGCTGCCGCCTCGAAAAGCGTCGGACTAATACCATTAATCCCAGCAATCAAAATAATCATCGTTGAACCATACCACATCCAGAATAGAATAAACGTTATAATCCCTTGTGCCGCTGCTGGACTTCTAAAGAAGTGAAATGGCGCATCAATGATACCAAGACGCATCAATATGTCATTTACTGGCCCAATTGGTGCTCCGAAAAATGCTGTAAAAAGAATTGCAATACTAGCTGACGTAATAATATTTGGCATATAAAATACAACCTTGAAAAATCCTACACCTTTTAGTCGCATACGACTACCAGTAAACCATACCGCTAATGTTAATGCGGCAACAAGCTGCGGGAAGAAGTTCATCGCCCAAAGCTTTATTGTATTTTTTAATGCAATAATAAATGTCTCTGTATTAAAAACGTCAATATAATTTTGGAAAGGGTTTGGCAGAAAGTTAAATTCCCTTGTCGTTACCCCCTGTAAATCTGTAAAACTAATAACAATTGTATACAATAACGGATACAAGCTAAAAATCAAAAATGTCGCAAGGAATGGAATTACGAAAATATATCCCCATTTGGCATATTTGTCACCTTTTATTTTTTTCAAAATTGCCCACCTCCTATTGGCGAATTATACAAAAAGCCGTCGCTCCCCAGCCAAGCCATTACTTGGCTGGGTCTATAAGCTTCGGCATTTTATTGACTGTTATCAAATTCAAAAACTAGTCAACTGTAATTCCTAAGTTGTCAGCAATTTGTTGTTTAAATGATTCAAGCGCTTCTTCTCTAGTCTTTAGACCCGTCGCATATTCTATCGCTGCGCTATCAAAATAACCACTAATAAATTCATCGTATTGAGAAATGTTTGATGCATCAGCTGCTTCACATGCCGGAATATATACATCGAACATATCTTGTCCACCAAGTATGTCTACTTCACCATTTGAGCTTGCCATAACTACTGAAGACGCTACTGTAACCTTAGTATCATCGTCATCATATAGTGTTCCGTTAGCCCATAGGTATTGTAGTCCTTCTTCTGAAGTATCGAGTGAAACCCATTCAAGTATTTCAGCAACACCGTCTTTAACAACGTCTTCTACTTCATTGTTAGCTACTAACCATGTACCACCTGCGAAGAAACCTTCTGGTGGAACTGCTACTGCCCAATCACCTGCTGTTTCGCCAACGTTGTCAGCCATTACGTAGTTGATTAGCCAAGATGCTCCTAAGAAAGTAAATACTTCTTTCGCACCGTTACCACCCATGTCTGCAAACCATGCATCACTCCATGAACCTGCATCATTCATGTATTCATTTTCGTATAATTCTTTTGCGAAATCTAAGAAACGTTCGCGCCCTGGTGCAATGCTAAGCTTTCCATCTACTACCCAAGGTGTTTCCCCAGAAGCAAGAACCGGTGACCATACATCGCCAGTACCTGATACCATAGCATATCCATGTTCTTTCATCTCAGCCGCTGCTGCCATAAATTTGTCCCAACCTGGACCAATTTTTGCTGCAACTTCATCTGGGTCATCTGTTCCCCAAACTTCTTCAGCGATTGAACGACGATAGATTGCTGCTCCACCTGTAGCTTGAGGTCCTAACGCTACGATGTCATTTCCTCTTGTACCGATATCTGTGATGTAAGGTGCAATTTGTGCTTCTGCAACTGCCGCTTTTGTATCAATGCCTAATAAGTCATCATAAGTCATTGCATATTCTGCTAACTCACCTTGTGTGTACTTAAGTGCGAAAGCAGCTTCTAGTACGTAGATATCTGGTGCATCAGCTCCACCACCAAGCAACGCTTGGTCAAGTGCTTGTTGGTAGCCACCACCACCCATTCCGATAACTGTCACTTCAATGTGATACTTATCAGCAAATTCTGGGTTTAGCTCTAAATATCTAAGAGCCATGTTAGGAATTTCTTCACTAAATGACCAAAGATTAATTGTTTCTTTTCCTTCAGCTGATGCTGCTTCACTGGCTTCTGTTTCGCCCGCTTCTGTCTCACTACCTTCTGCAGTTTCTGTTCCTTCGTCAGTTGTTGAAGTTGAATCTACACTATTACTTGAAGACCCCCCCCCC
>JGI994J12354_10001457_pt1 | contig 23908 bp, 21 predicted proteins | sample IntmicLarv3ML3BL_FD_12354 | JGI IMG/M metagenome (IMG submission 12354)
AATGGCTGCCAGGTTCTTTTGCTGGGCGGCGAAATAATCGCCGCTCCCGCCGCTTTCAAGCGTGGACAGCACCAAAACGCGCACGCCCGTCTCCCGGGCTATGGCGTCACCTATGCGGCTGCTTCCGCTTTCGGAAAAGTATACGGTTTTTACGTCGTTTGCGCGTATAAAATCTATTGTTTGCGCGAGACTGCGGGCCGAAGGCTCGGTTTCATCCGAATATCCCGAAACGGACACCTGATTCAGCCCGAACGCATCGCACATATAACCGAAAGCCGCATGGGTCACCACAAGGTCGCGGCGTTTCAGCGGCGCGGTTTGTTCGGTAAATTCGGCCGAAAGCGTATCGCATTCGGCGGCATAGCGGACATAATTCGCCTCGAAATATTCGCGGCCATTCGGGTCGGCCTCTATAAACGCATCGGCCGCACGGCGCAACATTATTTTGAATAACTGCGGGTCGAGCCATACATGGGCATCGTGGTCGTGTCCATGGTCGTCGTGGTCGTCATGGCTGTGCCCTTCATGATCCTCGTGCTCCTCATGATCATGCTCATGGTCGTGGTCGTCATGAGCATGATCTTCATCATCTTCGTCGCCGCACAGGCCTTCGGTCAAGTCAACGAGCTGCAAACTCTTGCTCGCGGAGGTATTATATAGCTTCAACGCCCAGCCCTCAAGCTCGCCGCAAACCATAAGAAGGTCGGCTTGCTCCAGCCGCGCCTTTTGGCGAAGGGTCGGCTCAAAATCGTGCGCATCGGCTCCCTCACTGAGCAGGCTTATCACGGTGGCGCGGTCACCGCCTATTTTTTGGGCAGCTTCAAAGGCGGCAAACATTCCTGTATATACCCGCAAAGCGCCCGTGCCCGAGGTACGGACGGCGGGCGCACAGCCGCCCAAAACAAGGCATGCGCACAAAAATATGGCGGATGCTTTAGCTAACACTTTCATCAGTTGTTCTCTATGCTGCGCATGACCATGCCTGTTATCAGCTTTGGATAAAAATAAGTGGATTTCTGCGGCATTTTTTCGCCTGCCGCCGCAACATCGCGTATCTCCTCAACGCGTGTTGGATTGATTATAAAGGCGCAGTTTGCCGCGCCGCCGTCAACGTTGTTTATGGCTTCATCGGCCGATTTTGTGTAAGTAAGATTTATCTGATTTGCCATGTTTTCCTTGTCAATGCCCATTAGGCGTTCGAGTATCAGCGTGTGCAACACCGAAACATCAAGCATACGCAACGCGGCCGAACAGCCGGGCATGAATTTTTCCATAACGTCCTTAGATTTAAGGCGCAGCAGCGTATACTCCCCGCCGGCATACAGCACAAAAGACTTGTTATCAGCGGCATATTCAGCCTTTAAGGCGTTTTGATATTCGCCGTTTGTCAGCGGCTCGATATCAAAGTAGTCCTCGCATTTTTGCAAAAGCCCGGCCATATCAAACGAGGGCAGGTCGCGCACTATACGGTGGGTCGGGAAAACAACGAGTCCGTCGCTTTGCATGTCCACAAGCATCATCATAACATAATCGGCGCCAATATCTTCGGCGGCCGGTATGCCCAATGTTTCATGCATATGGTCGCGGTATTTTATCGAGGTTTCATAGCGGTGATGTCCGTCAGCAATGTAAATCTTGCGGCCGGCAAAATCGGCGCAAAGCCGCTCTATGGCTGCCTCATCGGTGATTGCCCATATGCTATGGGTTACACCGTCGCCGTCGGTAAAGCTTTGCAGCGGCGGCGCAAGCGAAAGCGTTTTTAGTTGTTCGGCCGTGCCACGTTCGTCGTCCATAAACAGTGAATATATCTGGCTGAAATTGCAGCCTGTTGCGCACATGAGGTTGAAGCGATCGGTTTTGGCCTTGCTCAAGGTTTGCTCATGGGGCAGCACAACTCCCTTTTCAAAGTTTTCAACCTTTACGGCGGTTATGATTCCTCTAAAGGAATATTCCTGTCCTTCCACGGCGAAACGTTCCTCATAAATATACAGCGCGGACGCCGGGTCGTCGGCCAGCACGCCCGTGCTGCGCATACGGCCAAGCTCGCGTCCGGCCGTTTCGTACGGGTTTTCGCCGTCACGCGGCAGCTCCAGCCGAATGATATTATTGGGGTTTTCATTCAGGTATGCCTTGCGTTCGTCCTCGCTGATAATGTCGTAGGGCGGGCAAGCCAGCTCATCTATTTTGCCGGCAGCTTCTGTAAATCTCATTGCTTTAAATGGTTTTATTGTTGCCATGTTTATTCTCCTCTTGCTTTTATACTTCAATACCAGATTATTTTAATACTTTTACAGTGCAAAAGTCAATGATAAAAAAAGCTTTTATTTTAGCCCTCCTTCTGATATAATGTATTGGTATATGTTCGGGCATTCTCCCGGCTTATTCAAACTCTGTTAAAATGTTTGACAAATTTGCGATTTATAATAGCCATTAATATAGGAGGGAAGCTTGATGATCGAAGTAAAAAACCTGTACAAACGATACGGCAGCCATGTGGCGGTCAACAATCTCAGCTTCAAGATTGAGGACGGCGAGATTTTAGGATTTTTGGGGCCTAACGGTGCCGGAAAAACCACGACAATGAACATGATAACCGGCTATCTTTCGTCCACACAGGGCGAAATAGAGATAGACGGTGTTAGTGTTTTGTCCGACCCCATGGCGGCAAAAACCCGCATAGGTTATCTGCCCGAGCAGCCGCCCCTGTACACCGACATGACCGTTAAGGAATACCTTAACTTTGTGTACGACCTGAAAAAGGTGCGCATGCCGCGCGGGCCACATCTGGCCGAGATATGCCGGCTGGTTCGCGTTGAAGAGGTGTACAACAGGCTTATCAAAAACCTTTCAAAGGGATATCGCCAGCGCGTTGGCATCGCGCAGGCTCTTGTGGGCAACCCCGATGTGCTGATACTTGACGAGCCAACGGTTGGCCTCGATCCCAAGCAGATTATAGAAATACGCAACCTTATCGCCCATTTGGGCAAAACGCACACTGTTATATTAAGCTCGCACATTTTGTCTGAGATTCAGGCCGTTTGCGAGCGTGTAATCATCATAAACCGCGGCACAATGATTGCCGATGATTCGCCCGACAATCTGGCCAAGCATCTCACAACCGACCATTCCTTTGTCGCTCGTATTCTCGGGCCTAAGGCCGAGGTTACGCGGCTGTTAAAGGGAATAAAGGGCGTGAAAACGGCCGTGTGTCTCGGCCCGCGCGAGCAGGGCGCCTTTGAATACAAGATTGACCCTGTTGACCGCACCGACATACGCAAGGAGCTGTTTAAGCGTCTGGCCGACCGCAGCTGGCCGCTGATAATGTTGAAATCCAACGAGCCCTCGCTGGAGGAAATATTCATCAAGCTTACCGATTTGGACGAGGACGAGATGGAGCAAATCCGCGAGAGCTTTAAAAACCCTCCGCCCGAGCAGGATATCAAGGACGAGTTTGACATGTTTGTAGAGCCCGATGAGCAGAAAGAGAACGAGGAAGAATCGCAAGAGCTTTTGAAGGCCCGCGAGGAGCGTATGCGCAAAACCGACGCTATAAAACTTGTTGATGGCACGCTGGGCTTTGACGATGAAGATGAAGACGAAGAGGAGGATAAATAATGTTAGCCATTTATAAGCGCGAGCTGCGCGCATATTTCACCTCCCCTATAGGCTATGTGGTTATAGCCGCATGCTGGTTTTTCGGCGGCTGGAATTTTACCGATTTGTATTCTAATGGATATCCGCAGATATCCTATGTGTTTGACAGCCTGTTTCTTATCATACTGTTTATCGTTCCCATACTTACGATGCGCCTTATCAGCGACGACCGCCGCATGAAAACCGATCAGATACTGCTAACATCACCTGTTCGTATCACCGGCATAATCATGGGCAAATTTCTCTCGGCATTTACAATATACGCGACCGGCCTTTCCTGCACATTTATATTCCAGATGATATTCGCCTCAAATGTTGACAACGCCGGATGGATGCAATATTGGGGAAGCCTTTCGGGCACGCTGTTTTTCGGCGCCGCCCTTATCGCCATAGGATTATTTATATCCAGCATGACCGAGAGCCAGGTTGTGGCTGCTGTTATGAGCTTTGCCGTTTCGCTGTTTATGCTTATGATGAACTGGGCCGCTGTTGAGATAGATATCGGATTTCTCGGCGAACGAATAAACGGCTGGCTGACAGCAGCCATACGCTGGATGTCTGTTCAAGACCGTTACACCGAATTTACAAAGGGTATATTTAATTATTCCAACATTCTTTTCTTTTTGAGCCTGAGCGTTATGTTTTTGTTCTTTGCTGTGCGCTCAATGGACAAAAAACGCTTTGTTTAAGGAGGAGGGACTAAAATGAGTAAAAATAAAAAAGACGATATTTTGAATCAGGAGCCGGCCGAGCTGGAGCTTGAAAACCGGGCTTCGGAAAAAATCGAAGAGTTTACCGAAACCGACGAAGAGCTGAACGCGCTGGTGAACGGCAAAAAGGCTGAGTATTCGGACGTACGCGTTCGCGGCCGCGGCTTGCGTTTTGGTGCGTATTCTGTGGCTATTATTGCCGGATTTGTGGCCATAATAATTGCTGTGAACGTTTTGTTTGGCCTGCTTGCCGACCGCATCAGCCTGAAATCCGACCTCACCGCCGACAACAAATATACTATATCGGACGAAAACAAGGACTTCATAAAGTCGATTGAAAGCAAGGTTGCTATAACGGTTTTCTGCACGCGTGAGCAATATATAGGCTCGGAATTTGCCTATTATCAAAGCCGGGCGGGCATTTATGATCCCAGCGAGGGGGATTACTACAAGCAGGCTATTATCCTGCTTGACGAATATACCAAGCTTAATTCAAACATTTCTCTTAAATTTATCGACCTCAACAAGCCCGAGGCCGAGACGCTTGCCACAAAATATCAAAGCCAGGGCATTAGCATAGGCAGCTTTATAATTGAGGGCTCAAATTTGAGCGGCACGGTGCGCGATGAATTGCTGCCCTTTGACAAGCTTTACACTCTGGAGACCGACCAGATGTACGGCTACAGCCAGCTGACCGGCAGCACTGTAGAATCGGCCGTTACAGCGGCTATATTCCGCACAATATCGGACAAAACCGTTAAGGTTGCCGTATACACAGGAAACGGCTGCACCTCCGACCTTTCCCAGCTGACCAGCACGCTGGAAACGCTGAACTATGAGATTTCTACATTTGACAACCTCACTCTGGGCGACATTCCCGAAGGCACCGACCTTATGATAATGGCGGCGCCCACCATAGATATAAGCGAAGACATTGCCAGAAAACTGGGTGACTTTTTGGATAACAAAGGCGAAAAGAATAAAAACCTGCTGTATTTCGCCAAGCCGGGCGCGGTGCTGCCCAACCTTAACGCCTTTATGGAGCAATGGAACATAAAGCAAAAGGACGGCACGCTTTATGAAACCAATTCTCAGGCGATATACAAGAGCGACCCGACCTACATTTATAGTATCCCCGCCGCCAATGACACTTTTGACAAATTCCTCAGCAAGGTAAATATAACCGAATCCGACTCTATGGTTATCGCTAAAGGCGTCGCCGTATTAGAGGCGAGCACAGAGGTCAGCTCGACCGGTGTTATAAAAATACTCACAGCCCTGCCCAGCACAGTTGTGCGTCCCAGCGACGCCGACAACAGCTGGAAGGCGCCCACGCCCGCGGACGATGCCGAAGCGCCTGTTACTGCCCTGCTGGCCACGCGTACGGTCACCTCATACGAAGCCGGAACGGTTCCGGGCGAATCGCACATTATAGCCTTTGCCAGCATTGACATGCTGAGCGCGGAATATGAAAGCGACCCAGCCATTATCTCAGACCAGATTGTGTATTCGATAGTTGACACGATTGTAAATGTTAACAGCGTATCGTTTAGTATCCCGGCTAAAACCATAGAAAACCCGACATTCCTGCCCAGTGAATCGTCTTCCGACCTCATGTTTTACCTGTTTATGATTATCATGCCTTTGGCGATTTTGGGCGCAGGTATCGGCATATGGCTAAGGAGGCAGCACAGCTGATGAGCGAGCAAAACAACATTCCGGAAAAAGACACCGCTCCGGCAAAGGATAATGCGGCCTATATTGAAGAAGGTTCTACGATATTCGGCGGCGCGCCCACAGCAAAAAAGCCCATGAAACAAAAAAGCAAAGGCCGCCGCAGCGCAATAAAAATAGGTGTTGTGACCGGTATTGTCGCCCTGCTTGTTGCGGGCTGCATTATGGTTGCTGTGTTTATTCCGCCTCTTGTCGGCGATGACAACTCTTCATTGGCCTCATCCGCGGCGGCAGAAAACACCCTTTTGGCCAAAAACCGCGACAATATAAAAACCGTTAAGGTTACCGGAGCGAACGATAGCTTTACTATTGAGCGCGTGAGGGCGCCCGCTTCTTCGGGCTCTGACAGCAGCGATATCCAGCCAGAATTTAAGGTTTTGGGCTATTCAGATGATATAAAGCTAAATGCCTACAGCATTGAAAACCTTGTTGATACATGCGCATATATCGAATATGTCACCAAGGAGGAAAGCCTGACTACAGAAGCCGAGCTGGCGCGGTACAAGCTTTCCGACCCGTCTGTTACCGTTGCAGTCACGCTTGACGACGACAGCTCCTACATGATATATTTCAGCATGGAGGCTCCGTCTAAAACCGGATATTACTGCTATACCTCAATAACCGATGGGATATACATTGTTGAACCCTACACGTACAGCGGCCTGAATATCAAATCTACAGATTTGCTGGACAAAGAAATCACTCCGGCACCTGAAAACGCCTCAACGGACCTCAAGGAGGACGAATATTTCACGACCGACCCCTCTACTGGCAACGCATCGCTTTCGCGCATAGACGAATTCAGCCTTTCGGGCACAAAGGTTGAAAAACCATTTACCCTGCTGTACACAGAATCGGATGAGCTGCATATGTCCCCATATGTGCTGAAGGACGATAAATTTGGATATGAAATTGACCCGCAAAAGATTAACCGTATCATATCATCTGTGGGGCTGGGCTTTACGGCTTCTGATATATACTCGACGACCAAGAGCGAAGCCGAATTAAAGAAATACAACCTTATAAACCCCGAGTATATTATGTCTTACACAATAAAAGGCAAATCCTATACCATTAAAATATCCGCCGCGCCGGGAGAGGATTCGCCCGAATTTATGGCGGCCATTGTAGATGACAAGCCGTTTATTTATAAGATATACAGCTCGAGCGTTGAGATCGTCACATACACCGAGCAAAGTTATCACAGCTCGCTGCTATTTGTTGCGGACATCAAAAACGTGTCGTCTGTAAAATTTGTTCAGGGCGGCAAAATTTCGCAGTTTGACCTCTCTCATTCGGGCAGCAACGATCTCGCTATAAAGAGCGGCGACAGAAATCTTTCCGAGTTTGATGTTGGCAATTTCCGAACCCTTTACTCAGAGCTGATTACTCTTTCGCCCATCTCATATTCCGACAAAACCTACAATTCGCCCGCATACGCCACAATAACGCTGACCTTTAACAATGGCAGCAAGCCGGCCGTGATAGAGTTTATACCTGCCGAATCGCTGAAATATCTTTACAGGCTAAACGGCCATGGCTCGGCGCTGATAACCTTTGAGAAGGTTGACAAGCTGTTGGGCGATGCTCAAAATGTTTTGGATGGCACGAAAATTCCTGACTGACAGCAATAATATATTGAAAGAGGGAAATGTATTTCCCTCTTTCTTTTTTCTTTTGATTGTGTTAAAATACAACAGGTATCGAATTATTTAGTTTGGAGGATTTTATATATGAAGATTTGTAATTCATGCGGCACTCAAAATTCTGAAGAGTTTTTGTTTTGCCAAAGCTGCGGCGGCGTGCTGGCCGCCAGCGCTGCGCCTTTTGTTTCCGGGCAGACAGCTGACATGCTGAATCCGGCCCAGAAAACGCAAAAGGAAATGTTTGCATCGCCCCGGTTTTTGGTTACGGCTATTTTGTTTTCTCTTGCAACGCTGTTTGGCCCTATAATGAGCATTATCACCTTCGTTTCAAACGGTTCGCGTTATTCTCAGAGCCTATCATTTGATGATATGGAGTCTATGTTGAATGCGCTGAGCTACAATGTCAACGCTGTAACCACGATAAACCTGGTTACAAACATTTTCTCGCTGGCTCTCGGTTCGCTTATCGTTATCGCTTTCTTTCACACATATTTCAACGCGCGCAATTCCGGCCAGATGAAAACGGCCGGCCTTTCGATATTCAAGGGCATGTCCATTTTTTATCTGGTTGTGCTTTTTGCCGCTTTTGTATTTTTGCTTACGGCCGCCGTCGTTGCCGCCTCGATAAGCGGTTCGAGCTATGATGCCGCCTTTGCTGTGGGCATTGTAATAGGCTTGCTTTTAGTTATGCCGCTGCCCATTCTCTTTTATATATTCACTATAAAAACCGTGGATTCCCTGAAGACCACGGCCACAACCGGCATATACAACGGCAAGGTTTCGGCTTTTGTCGGAGTGATGTGCTTTATAATAGGCGGCCTTATGGCACTGTTCGTCATAATCAGCCTAATAAGTACGGCTTCCCTCAGCTCCTACTATGTATCAAATATGGGTTCGTTTATATTCTCAACAGTAATATCTTTGCTAAACTGCACCTTTTACATACTTCTGGGTGTGGGCATTTTTTCTTACCGCAGCAGAATGGCGGCATATATCTCTTTCAATACACCCGGCTTCCCGCCTGTTTATGTGCAGCCGCAAGTATACACCCAGCCTGTTTATTACGCTCCGCCCCAGCAGCAGTATTATCAGCAGCCTCAGCAATTTCAGCCGACTCAACAGCAATATGCTCCACCTCAGCAGCAATACGCTCCACCGCAGGCGTCTGCACAGCAACAACCTGCACAACAATATGTTCCGCCTCAGCAGCAGCCATATACTCCGCCTGCTCCGCAGCAGGACAACGAGCAGAATGATATTCCACACTAATATCATAATCAAAAGGCTTAGAGACATGTCTCTAAGCCTTTTTTTATGCGAAAAATATCCGCTGGCTGATTTTTTTATTCTTTGGACCTTTTGATAACCTTTAAGCGGCTGAATTCCTCGCGTTCCTTTTCTTCCAGCGCGTCGGTGATATATTTCACCTGTGTTTCAAACCGCGGTATAACGATATTTTTCAGGGCGTTGGCGCGTTTTTGGGTTTTTTTTATGGCCTGCGCCAGCCTATATACGCTGTTTTCTATCTGAGCCAGCCGCGCTGTGAGCTTTTTAACCTCGTCAAATTTCAGGTAGGCATCGTCAAGCATGGCGTTTGTGCGGGCGAAACCGTAATAGGGCGCGGTTTTCGAGGCATTTAGCGAAACTAGCGGAATTTCCACGCCCATTACGCTTCGCGCGTCTATGTTAAGCCCGTCGTCTATGGGCACGCTTTCGGCCAGCGTATCAATAACGCCCAGCGTGATATTAGCCTCCTGCAATGAGCGATACGCCTTTGAATATGTCGCATCTATGGACGACTGGATTTCATCCGCCTCGCCTATCAGCGACATGGTTTCTCGTATGAGTATGTTGCGTTTGCGGTCGAGCAATTCAAAGCCGGTTTTGGCGAAATCCAGCGATTTTTTGATATTTATAAGGTTTCCCTTTGTGGGCACTGCCTGCACAAAAACCAGCCTCCTTTTTCAGTGTTGGATTAGTCGGCGGGGCTTATTCGGTGGGTCTTTCTTCGCCGCGGTAATACTCGGCAATAAGCTTTTCGTCCAGCCTGTCGAGCTCCTCTAACGGCAGCAGCGAAAGCATCTCCCAGCCCAGCTCGAGAGATTTTTCTATAGGGCGGTTTTCGTTCAGGCTTTGGCCGATAAACCGGCTTTCAAACTGATTGCCAAACTCTATATATCTCTTGTCTGCGTCGCTGAGCTCATCCTCGCCGATAACGGCAGCCAGCGCGCGCGCATCCTGTACATGAGCGTAGCTGGAAAAAAGCTGGTTGGACAGCGCGGGATGATCCTCACGCGTGAAGCCCTGGCCTATACCATCCTTCATGAGGCGGGAAAGGGAGGGCAGCACATTAACGGGCGGATATATTCCGCGGCCGTCCAGCGCGCGCTCGAGCACTATCTGCCCCTCTGTGATGTAGCCCGTCAGATCGGGCACGGGGTGGGTGATATCGTCGTTTGGCATGGTTAGTATAGGCAGCTGGGTTACCGAGCCGTTGATACCCTTTATTATGCCCGCCCGCTCGTAAAGCGAGGCGAGGTCGGAATACAGGTATCCGGGATAGCCTTTTCGGCCGGGAATTTCGCCCTTGCTGCTCGAAAATTCGCGCAGCGCCTCGGCGTAGGCCGTCATATCGGTCATAACCACAAGTATGTGCATGCCCAACTCGTAGGCCAGATATTCGGCCGCCGTCAGCGCGCAGCGCGGGGTCATTGTGCGTTCTATTATGGGGTCGTTTGACAGATTTAGGAACATGACCACACGCTCGAGCACGCCCGAGCTTTCAAACGAGCTGCGGAAATAATCAGCCACATCGTTTTTAACGCCCATGGCACAGAAAACTATGGCGAAATTGTCATCGCCGCCCGCCGCTTCGCTCTTTATTTTGGCCTGCCGCACTATCTGCACGGCCAGCTCGTTGTGCTTCATGCCGCTGCCCGAAAATATGGGCAGCTTTTGGCCACGGATAAGGGTGGTAAGGCAGTCTATCGAGGATATTCCCGTTTGTATGAAATCGCGCGGATAGGCCCGCGATACGGGGTTTATGGGTATGCCGTTAACATCGCGGCTGGTCAGCGGAAAAATTTCGCCCATGCCGTCTATGGGGCGGCCTGCGCCGTCAAACACGCGGCCTATTATTTCGGGCGAAAGGGGAAGCTGCATGGGTTTACCCGTGAGCACTGTGCGGGTGTTTTCCAGCGAGATTCCGGCCGTTCCCTCGAAAACCTGAACAACAACACGGTCGCCGTCTATCTGGACTATGCGGCCCGTGCGCGATGTGCCGTTTGAAAGCTGTATATCCACCATTTCCTCATAGGAAGCATCGAAAACGCCATCCAGCACGATAAGCGAGCCGCTGATTTCGGAAAGCCCGACATGTAATGTTACCATTGTTTGTCCTCCCCGCCTGCGGACGTAAATTCGTCCACGATATGGTCGATTTCGAGCAGGTATTGATCCAGAATGAGCAGATTATTATTGGGCACATCGTACTTCATTTTTATCAGCTTGTCGAATATCCCTGTTTCAAGCACGCGGCTCAAGGGGATATTTTGCGCCGTCATCTGCTTGCAGCGTTCGTACAGCCGAATGATGCATTTCATCATTTTAAACTGCTTTTCCAGCGGCACATAGGTATCATCGGCGTGATATGCATTTTGCTGCAAAAAGCCCACGCGTATAACGCGCGCCGTTTCGATAACCAGCTTTTGGTCGTCGGGCAGAACGTCGGCACCTATCAACTTTACTATCTCCATGAGCGAATTTTCCTCGCGCAGTATTTTTATAAGCCGGGCACGCAGCGACATAAAACCGGCATCTACGTTATGCTCGTAATAGCGACCGAGCGAGGTATCGTATTCACTGTAGCTCATGTTCCAGTTTATGGCGGGATAATGGCGCGAATAGGCCAGCGATTTATCCAACGCCCAGAAAACACGGGTGAACCGCTTGGTGTTTTGGGTTACGGGCTCGCTGAAATCCGAGCCCTGCGGCGAAACCGCACCGATAATCGTTATCGAGCCTTCGGCGCCGTTCAGGGTGGTTATGCGGCCGGCGCGCTCGTAAAACTGGCTGAGCCGCGAGGGCAGGTAGGCCGGAAAGCCCTCCTCTGCCGGCATTTCCTCCAGCCGCCCCGATATCTCGCGCAGCGCCTCGGCCCAGCGCGAGGTTGAATCGGCCATCATAGCCACATCGTAGCCCATATCACGGTAATATTCGGCCAGGGTTATGCCCGTATAAATAGACGCCTCACGGGCGGCCACGGGCATGTTTGAGGTGTTGGCTATAAGCACTGTGCGGTCGGTTAGCTTGCGGCCATTGCGCGGGTCGATAAGCCCGCCGAATTCATCCAGCACCTGGGTCATCTCATTGCCGCGTTCGCCGCAGCCGACGTATATTATAATGTCCGCATCGCACCATTTTGCAAGCTGGTGCTGGGTCATGGTTTTGCCCGTGCCAAAGCCGCCCGGTATGGCGGCCGTGCCACCCTTAGCTATAGGCAGCAGGGTATCTATAACGCGCTGACCTGTTATCAGCGGCACATCGGCCGGAAGCCGCTGCTTTACCGGGCGCGGCCGCCGGATAGGCCATTTCTGGCAAAGGGTGAGTATATTTACTGTGCCCTCATCATTGGTGGTTTCCAAAATTTTGGCGTCCACCACATACGAGCCGCTTTTGGCAGCAAAGATAATGCGGCCGCCCATGCCCTGCGGCACCATGACGCGGTGCTCTATGGCCGGCGATTCCTGAATCGTGGCGTAAATATCGCCCTCGCTCAGAATGTCGCCTTCTTTAACCGTTACGGTTACATCCCACAGGCGCTCGCGGTCGAGCGCATCAAACAGCGAACCGCGCTTTATAAACGAGCCGCCCGTTTCCTCCAGTTTTCGCAGGGGGCGCTCTATACCGTCAAATATTCCGCTGAGTATACCCGGCCCTAAGGTAACAGACATGGGTGCGCCCGTTTGATAAACCGGGTCGCCGACCTTGAGCCCCGTTGTCACCTCGTAAACCTGTATGGTGGTTTTGGCGCGCGTTATGGCGATGACCTCGCCCACGAGCCGCTCATCGCTAACGAAAACCATTTCGCCTATCGAAAAGTCGGTCGTGTCCTTAACCGTTACGACGGGTCCGTTTATCCCGTATATTCCGTTTTTTATCAGATTATCAGCCATATGAGCTGTCCTTTCATATTAAAAAAGCGGCTATTCCGCCAGATTCAGCCCCGAATTTGCAGCAAACCATTCGCGCTGACCCTTTAACTTTATGTCCAGCGATTCATCGATAAGCGCCGCCGAGCCTTTTTTGCGCACACGCAGGCCGCCGATCTCTATCGAATTATCCAAAGCAAGCTCTATTTTTGGAGCGACGGATTTCAGCGCAGCAGCGTGAGCCAAATCGCGCTCGCAGAGGTATACCGTGATTTTTCCTTCACCCAAAACGGCGAGGCTTTTCGACAGACTGTTTTTCAGGTGTTCGATATATTCGGGCGTTGCGGCGTATGCCATGAGCCTTTTCGCAGCCTCGGTGAACACCTCGGCCATGATAGCATCGCGTGCCTTGAAAAGCTCGCGCTTTTCGGCAAGCTGGCGGCCCGAACGCTCCCGCCCGATATCGCCGCGAATATACGATATCCGGTTTTGTATCATGTGGTAGCTTTCCAGAAGTATCTCGTTTTCAGAGCGGCTAATCTCATCGTTTATATAGCTTTCAGTTTCGGTGCACAGCGTTTTTTGGTGCTCGGCCGCCTCGCGCTTTATAGCCGCGAGAAACTTACCTACATGCATGTTTTCCATTTAAGGGTCACTCCCTTTCATATCTTAACGCCGATAGCCTCGCGCACATAGCGCGTTATGCTATCACTCACGCGGCCGGCCGCGTGGCGGTCGGGGATTTCCACGATAAGGGGACGGCGGCGGTTAAGCTTTAAATCGTTTATCAGCTCGGGGCACAGCGGAACAAGCAGCTCGGTGATAAGGATGACCCCTACGGTGTCATCCTCTATATAGCGTTCCAGTGCTTCGCGCACCTCATCGGCATGATGAGCCACCACGCCGCTGATACCCGCAAGCCGCATGCCCAACGCGGTATCATGATTGTCCGAAATCAGCTTAAAGACCATGATTATTCCTCTATCCCAGTGCGGGCAGGTTGGCCGGTACTTTCAGCACTATCATCAGCGCGATGATAAGGCCATAAAGCGCAACAGCCTCGCCCAGAGCAACGAATATCAGCGCCTTACCAAAGGCGGCGGGATCCTCGGCCGTTGCGCCGATGGCGGCGGGAATGCCGCCGGCCAGCGCGATGCCGCCGCCTATGCCTGCAAGCCCCATTGAAAGCCCGGCCGCGATAAGGGCAAGCCCTGTTGCTATGCCTGCGTCGCCTGTGGCCGTTTTGGCGGCTTCGGCCGCGGCCGCGGCCGCGTCGGTTGCCGTTTCACCATCGGCGGCCGAAGCAACCACGGCAAACACCAGCATAACGGCCATAGAAACAGCCACGGTTAAAAAGTGGCGTTTCAGGGCGGTTTTTGCGCTGCGGGTCTTGCGCATTGTGCGCCGCCCGACATGAATGCCCGCTATTAAAACTGCGGCAGGGGTGAGTAACAGCATAATGGTAAGATACATAGGCATAGTTTTTTCCTCCAGATATATAAAAATTTAGCGTGGGATTTAGTGAGGGCATATTATTTATAGCGACACGCATTATTTGCGTAATTGTTTTGCAAGTTCCCGAATATGCGAAGCGTCCGTCCCGCAGCATCCTCCGCAGATTTTTAGCCCGAAATCTTTATTAAGGCGAACAATTTCATCGGCCAGAGTTTCGGCGTTTGAGGATATCGTTTCAGAAAGCTTATCCAGCTTTTCAGGGGGCAGATATGCGGCGTTTGCCATGATTCCCTTAAAACGGTTTTTTACTAAATCTGAATTGCTTTCATGCAGAGCGTTTCGCAATATTTTAGGATGTATGCAGTTTGTCATATAACATAACGGTTTTTTGATTGTCGCATCATCAACGGCGGCAATAGCTTCGTGAACAGTGTGGCCGTCCGGTATATGTCCTGATTCTCTTATCATAAAACTGACTATATATGACAAGCTCGTTTGTTCAATCAGAGATGCAATGCCTATAGTTTCTTCTGTTGTAGGCATCAACGAAACAAGCAAAAAGTCCACATCTGTCTGAGCAAATTTTTCAACCTGCCAGGAATGAAAATCAACCGCATCTGCACAGGACAAACAATTTTCTCCGGTGTATCCATCGCCCTTGCAGCCCATATATCCGCCGATATGGGTTTCACAATTATATTTTGAGGCGATTTCTTTTAAAAAATCAACATAGTCTTTTATAACGTTTTTATCTTTATACGGAGAGTTCATTATTCTATCTTTACTTACACGCCTTGTGTTCGACATGAGTAAAATAGGCAGGGAAAAATCCTCTGCAACCTGCAAATACTGGCCATAAATTTCGCTCAGGGCTTTTCGTCCGGCAGCGTTATAAATATGGCTTGCGTGCATAATTTGAGGGTCGTATGAAAGTTTATATTCATTGATTGTTCTCAGCCCCATAGAGCCCTCTGTTAAAATTACCGATGAATTGTTATAAAAGTCTACAAATTTATCAGCAGGCAAATTCCCACCCCTATCGTTTTAGTTCCGCGCCGCTTACAGGCTTGTATGGCCGGCCGCTGCCGGCATAAAAACGGCTGAACATCTCGTAAAACTCCAGCCTGAGCACCTGCACACCGACCAAAAGCCCCTCCAGCACGAGCACAAACGCATTGCCGAAAACCATTATGGCAATGCCCAATGCCGGATTGCCGAACATGTGCGAAACATTTTCAAACACCATCATCAAAACGGCATGTATCAGCATAAATGCGCCCACGCGCAGGAAGCTGACTGTGTTTGATATCATGCTGAGGAAAACCTCAAAAAGCTCAAATGCGCCCTCGACATAGTAGCCGCTTTCGGTTTTCCATTTGCAGCCGGATATCAGCCCGCCCAGCGGCTCTTTCAGCAGTATCAGCGCCAGAGGCAGGATAATGCCCGCGATAGCTATAGGCGCGGCGGGCAGCTCAAGCCCCATGAAAAGGCCAGCAACAAGCGCCGTTGCGCTGAGATAAAGCACGAGGCCGGCTATGCCATTGGGCCCGAACAGCCCCTTTGAAAAGCTTTTGGTTTTCAGCGAAACATAGATATTAATCAGCATAGCGCAAACCAGCAAAAATACGCCGATACCTATTGAAAACAGCAGCACATTATTAAAGGATTCAACCACCCGTACGGGTTTTTCATCAAAGCCGACGGCCTTGTACAGAGGATTTAGCAGGTTTTCGTATCCGAAAACCGAGCCGAACACAAGCCCGAAAACCGCGCCCGATATGCCGCAGGGAATGAGAACTCTGCCCAGAGCCATGCCCTTTAGCCGATACATCAGCCAGCCTATAAGCGCCAGCACGAGCCCCTGCCCCAAATCGGCGAACATAACGCCGAACAGCAGCGTGTATGTTATGGCTACAAATTTTGTCGGGTCGATCTCATTATAGCTTGGCAGGCCGTAAATGCCCACAAGAAACTCAAAGGGCTTGAAGGGCCGCGCGTTTTTCAGTTTTACGGGCGGAACGACCTTCTTTTGGCTCTGTGCGTCGTCTATTTTGTATTCAACGCCCTTGATTTTATCCAGCTTGTCCGTGATTTCCTTCAGCCCTGAGCCGGGTACCCAGCCCATAAGAATGAAGCTATCGCCGTATCGCGCGCCGTATCTGCGTATTTCGTATGCGCTGGAATTTTGCAAAAGCTGGGTATAAAGATTCATGCATTCTTCGCGGCGCTCATTGAAAAATGAGGTGACGTCGGTTTGCAGCGAATCGATCTCCTTTTGCAAATTATCGCGCCGCTCTATCAGCGCGGCCGAGGCCATTGCGGGTGTACCTTCGTTTATGGGCAGGTGCAGCCTCTCGAAAAAAAGTGCGGCGAAAATACGGTCTATTTCGGGACCCTCGTCTATAGGCGCCATGTACATGCCGAAATAATAATTATCGTGGTAGGAGCAGGGAAAAAACAGCACATACGGATTATAATTATAGCTTTTCAGCTTTTCATAGCTTTCGGCCGGTATGCGGCCAAACCTAACCTTGACAAACTGGCAGGAAAAAACATCCTTCAAATCCACATTGAGCGTAGAAAAATGCATAAGCATATCGATTGTGGAATTAAGATTTTCCAATTCGCCCAGCATGCGGGTTTTGCTTTGCTGCTTGCCTCCCACGGCCTCCTTCATGCTACCAAAGGCTTCTATAAGCTCGCTGTCGCTCATTTTTTGGGCAACGGGAATGCATTCGGGCTTTATTTTCGCATGGCTGAAAAGCTCGGTCATCTGATTAAGGGGGGTGCTGTAAGGGTTTTCTTCATTCAAAATACCGTAGCCTTTGACGCCGGCGATAAATTCTGAAGCGCCCTCGGGCTGATAATTTCCGCTTTTGATAAGCATTTCGATAACGCCATCCAACGCGCCGTAATCACCAGTTATGCTAAGCATCTTCATTTTCTCAACTGCCAAGCTGTTCCCCTCCTCTCTCAAATATAAGCAGTTTTTTTATATTTTCGGGGTGTATATTATACCGCACACCCTCTATAATAGTGGTGACATTTTCCAATTCAACATCCCAGCATATATCCAAACAGAACATAAGTATGGGCGCATACAGGCTGTAATGTATCTTATGGCTGGCCGCAGTATACAATATACGCACGCACAAATCGTCCACAAAGCGGTAGTTTGAAATGCCGGGGCGTTTCAAATAGCGGCTATAAGGAGTTTGCAGGAATAAATCAAGAGATGCGCCGGCCGTCGGCGCCAACAATATTTCTTTCATTCTATCGGGCGGAATCATACATTTGGCGCCCGTGAGCTGGGAATTTATTATATCCACGCTCCAATCGCCAAAGCTTTTGCTGCGAATTATGGTACGTATATCCATTAGCTCAAACTGCATGTTAAGCAGCCATACCAGCTCGCGGTGAACCTCGGCGGGAAGCGTTTTTTCAAAGCTTTCGCGGCACGAACGATAACGGTACCGCTTTAGCGCGGCCTCGATATCGGGCAGACGAATATCTTCGGGCCGGCCGCTTTCAGGAGCAAATGGCCGCAGCAGCGCCGCGTACGGCGTGCCCTTTAGGCGGGCAATAAAATCCTCGTAGCTAACCGACGAGGACAAAGAAACCATATCAATATCCGAGAGCACATCTATAGACGATGAAAGCGTGAGCAAAAATTCTTGCGGCTCGCCTGCGCTGAAATATGAAAGAAAATTTACTATTTCCTCTATCTCCCATTTGGTAACGAGATAATGAAAAAAGCCCTCGCCCATCACGCGCTCAAAACGGCAAAGCTCACAAAGCTCGCTCTGTATCTTTTGGCGCAGCAACCGCTCAAGATTGCCGCGGTGCACGGCCGAATCTTGAACGCCCTGAAGCACACCGGAATAATAGGTTTTATTTTTTAAATAGCCGGCAACGTCTCTAACGCTGCTGAGTGCCGTCATTTCATGATAACTGTTGACTTTCAAGCGCTTGCCGTATTTAGCTCGTGCTTTGGTAAAAACCGCCAGCGTAGCCTTTTGCAAATTTTACACCACTCAATCGGTAAAAAGTAAAAAAACGCACAAAAACCGCCGTCTTTTTTAAGACAGCACCCGGCTTACAATGTCCTCCACCCATCCGTCAAATCTATTGCGGCGGGTATCTTGAAGCAAAACCATCTGGCGATTGTTGCTGCCATGGCTTTTCTGAAAATCCTTATCGGCCTCTAAACGCTCAAATTCCTCAAACTTCTTTATATGCTCTTCAGCCCGTTTAGCATATTCTTCGCGCATGGCCGCCTTGCGTTCGGCTATGGTCATATCGGCATTTTTTCGTTCCTGCCTAGCCTCTTCCATTCCGGCACGGGCTGCCTTATCCGCCTTTATTATCTTACCGATAATAGCTTCCATATGAAAATCGCTCTGCTTTTCAAAACCGTCCATGTCATTTCCTTCCAACAATAATTAATACTAACCATGTATGCGCGGAAGTAAAATCCTTCTATATAAAATTTTACCACTCTGACAGAGAAATACAATAGCAATAGTTACTAAACATCTTTAGACTTTTATGAATTTTTTAAAAATTATTTGTTAATTTTTGTGTTTTTACAATTTTCACCACTTTTTCGTATCTCGACAAAAGGAATTCACTCTTGACAAATCTCTTTTAATGGCATATACTGTAAAGCATAGAATTCATACTTATTTAATATGTTATAAGACTTGGGAGGAAAAACACATGTCAAAAATATTCCAAAATCTAACTGATTTGATAGGAAATACACCCCTGCTTCAATTGAGCAAGTATGGAAGCGATACAGACGCTTCAGCAAACATTGTTGCAAAGCTTGAATACTTCAACCCATTGAGCAGCGTAAAAGACCGTATCGCTTTTGCTATGATTACCGACGCAGAACAAAAAGGTCTTATAAAGAAAGACACGGTTATTATTGAGCCTACCAGCGGAAACACCGGCATCGGACTTGCCTTTGTTGCGGCCGCAAAGGGGTATAAGCTAATTCTAACCATGCCCGAAACAATGAGCGTTGAACGCCGCGCACTCGTTTCCGCTCTTGGCGCGGAAATCGTACTTACGCCCGGCGCAGAGGGTATGAAGGGTGCTATAGCCAAAGCCGAGGCGCTTGCCACAGAATTGCCCGGCGCGTTTATTCCCCAGCAATTCAACAATCCTGCCAACCCGGAAATTCACCGCAAAACCACGGCGATTGAAATTTTAAACGACACGGATGGCGAGATTGCTGCGTTTGTTGCGGGCGTGGGAACAGGCGGCACAATTACAGGCGTTGGTACAGTGCTGAAAGAAAAGGTTCCTGGTGTTAAAATTTTCGCTGTAGAGCCACTCGCTTCTCCCGTGTTGTCAGGCGGCAAACCGGGCCCTCACAAGATACAGGGTATCGGTGCGGGATTTGTACCACAGGCATTAGATACAGGTGTTATTGACGAAATTATAACAGTAGCCAATGAGGATGCGTTTGAAACATCCCGCTCTGTAGCAGTAGCTGAGGGTTTGCTTGTGGGTATTTCATCGGGTGCTGCGCTTTACGCCGCAACCGAAATAGCAAAGCGTCCTGAGTTTTCCGGGAAGAATGTGGTTGTTCTTTTGCCGGATACAGGTGAACGGTATTTATCTACTCCGCTTTTTTCCAAAGATCAAATCAAGCCTTAACGTAAAAAAGTGCAGATGCGCAAACGACCGTTTCGTTCCCGATTTCTTCAGCCTGCCTTTCCTCAAAGGGACGAGCTTGGCGTTAACCAAAGCCTCAAACTAATAACAAAAGCACCGGGCCAGAATAATGCCGGTTATACATTAAAAAATCCCCGTTAGCAAAGCCAACGGGGATTTTCTGGTTGCGGAGTGGTGATACAGAACTTTACGAAAAGTCCAGCAAAATCAAGGTTTTACGGATAATTAATAAACAGTATTTATGTTAAATTCGCTTCTTTAAGTGTGTGTTTTATCAAAAGAAGATAACTTTGCTTGACGATATACTACTGTTAAAAATATTTATTAGCTGAGTATCTTTTGCATCTTAAAGTTTGTAAAGAGTTGTCCTCTACATTCAACAATTTGCTCCTGTTGTGCAAGATACCCTCTTTTTTCAAAAAAGTGTTTTGCTGTAATTGAGGCATCAGTCGTAATATTTTGAATACCTTGGTCTCTAAAATTTTTTTCAATACAATCTGCAATTAAAGTCGCAACACCTATTCCTTGATAATCTTTATGAGTATATAGACAATCAAAATATTCTGTACCTTTCACATTCCCAAAACCAACAATTATGCCATCCTTTTCTGCCACAACAGTATAATTGTTTGAGAACTTGTTCTTCCATTCGAATAAATCCCTATCTTTGGGTGCCCACGCATCAAGTTGAGCTTCATTATAATCTACAGCATTGACCGAATGAATCGTATCATAAAATAAATTGGCTATTATTTGTAAATCTTCGGAATGATATTTACGCACTTGCATTTCTTATAACTCCTATATGCTCATTATATAAATTATCTTACATATTTATTATACCGCTAACCCGCAAGCAGGGCAAGTGTATATACACTTGCCCATTTTCAAAATCCCCATTCCGTAAATTCTGAAAATCACTTGTTGGAGCTTTGCCCCAAACCCAAAATATTGCGGCGTTACGCCTTATTTTCAACCCACCTCCGCCGCCCACTCATGGGCGGAGCGGCGACGGGGAATACTCCAAAGCCTGTCACAAAATGCTTATTAGTTGTAGTTAATCTTTTATAAATCCGATGAACTTCTTTCTACTTTCGCCTTCTTGATGAACAGTAAGAATTTGCCGAGGGCGATGACGAAGAATCTTATATGTAAGAATCCCGGTATCATTTATAGCAGTGATGTAATAAATACTGTCAGAACGAATACGGTTGCCTCGTAGTCCTCTTTCTTCACTTGAAGCGATTGACAATTCTTCGCTTGAACCGTCTGGAAACTCAAATGTAATATAATCTATAAATAAATCGTTACTGCTATCCTCTCCGGGTATGCGCAAATGCTTTTTATCCAGCACCTTGACTTGTTCTTTTATTTCCTGCGAAGTTTCTGAATTACGGTAATCAGTTACCAACAAAATAATTACCATGGCAATTAAAAACAATAGAAAAATTACAACAGTTGTAAAAATCCACCAGAGAAGGGCGATAGCTGTGTTATTAATATTAACTACAAATATAACACCAAGCGTTATGCTCAATAATGACATGCCTATAATTAAAGCCTTGCTGGCGGCAATTTTAAAAAGTTTCTTATAAAACTCCATTATTCGCTCCTTTCAATACAATAAATACTTAACCGGATTATTGCCGCAGTATTGAAAAAGATTCTGCGTAATAAGGCCACGGTTATCCACCACAGCGTCAGCGTTTAACATGCGACAAGTCACAGGATCATAATAATAATAGAACCCAGTCTCAGTATCGTAATAATAACCCCTATACCTAATCGGGTTTATATTAGCAATATGATTACTAACATCATTGCCATTGCCGTCGGTTATGGCTATCGGTACTCCCCAAGCGTCATAACGGTATCGGGCTACGAAATTACCTGCGCTGTTTAATATTCCTATTATATCACCTTGCGCGTTCTTTGCATAGAAATATGTTGTCCCGCCATAACGAAACCCTAAATATTCACTCCCCACCTCGGTGAGAAAATGTATGCTCGTGTTGTCGCTCTTCTCCTGGTATACAAGCGTTCCCTCGTATTCGTTTACTCTCCGCCACCACTGTAAAAGTGGCGGCGGATCGATATGGATCTGCTAGCGCTGCTTTTGAACCATTTCATCTTTTGAATTGCGATAAAATAGAAACTCATTTGATACGATAGGGGCTGTGCCATCTGTAATAAACTTCAAGTTGTTTCCGTCTAAATCGGTCTTGTAAATCTTTTTGTCAAATGTAGAAAAATAAATCTCACTCTGAAAAACAGTGAAAAAGGCAATATCTTTATCAATTATTTGATTGCCTTCTGTTTCGGTATCAATCCCGGTTCTATATAATTTCGTTGTATGATAAGGTACATAATATAAATCCTTATTATATACAACAAACAAATTCGGTATAGCATACCAGGTTTTCTCGGAAACACCTTCTAAATTGTTTCTTGTTACAGATTCATGATGGCCAATATATATATGCTCGTTTGCAGTTTTAACAAATGCCAACTCAAAGTAATCCTCATCCATCAGTTTAACATCTGAACCATCACGTCTCATTATAAAAAGTTTTGACGAGTAATAAACTATATCTGTGTCCTGTTCATCCTCTTGTGGTTCCATTGTAGTGAAGTATATACGTTCTTGCTGAAATGCATAACTACATATATTCTTATCAGATATCTTTTTTTCTACATTTTCAATCAAGTCATATGAATACAATGTATAATAAATGCCACTACTTTGAAGGTAAAATAATTTGTTGTCTTCAAATTGGATTTCAAGATTATATGAAGTATTCGTCAGATTGCTGAGTTTTACTTTGTTTTCGCCATTCATATCCATTCGGTATAGTTTGTTTTCATCTTCAGAATTGGCAAAATAAAGAAATTTATCGTATTCGGCAACATATCCACCTGAAATAAGATTCCCATTTAAATCCTGCTGTAAAATAGGCAGACTTTCCGAGCTTTTCTGGGGACTTTTTTCGCAACCAGAGAATAGTATTGTAGCAAGAACAAATATTACTTTAAGTTTTTTCATTAATATCCCCACTTTGTTATTGAATTAAAATAAACAGATCCATCAGCATGATTTGTCTTCGCAGAACGATTTTCTATAATTTGAATGTGCCAGGGTTCGCCTGAAGCAGGTCTACATAATCCGAATTTTTCAAAATCAGAATTCTTTAGACTTGAATCCCAAACTACTATGTCAAGTGCTCCTCCATATTCATGCCAACTAAAACCAGGACGATTGGCTTTACCAATTCCATTTGTCCCCTGATTATCATAAAAATATTGTTGTTGTTCAGCCGTTCTAAACCCGATGGTTATTGTAATATTGCTTTGACCATATGCTTCACCCATAGCTTTTAATCTACTCATTAATGTACTATCAACATCTGCAGTATTTACCGGGAAAGTAGTGCCAGTCGCATGCTTAAAATATGTTGCATTTGACGCCGCTGCTGCCGCTGCCTCCGCCTTTGCTTTTACAGGGCCAATAAAACTGGATGACTCTGGACTAATAATCTTTTTTATACCAGTAATTGATGCTGTAGATTTCCCCTGTGCGACCAAAGCTTTGGCTTTCGCTTGTTCTGCCGCCGTAAGCCTACCATATCCAGATGGATCAATATACATCACCGGATTACTATCACAATATGCGAACATATTATGTCCAAGAACTCCCGTACCTGTACTTACCAAGCCATCCACATTAATAAACCTGCCCACCACAGGATCGTAATACCTGCTCTGCAGATAATAAAACCCTGTCTCAGTATCATAGTAGTATCCCCTGTACCTAATCGGGTTTATGTTGGCTATGTGATTAGGATTACTACTAACATCATTGCCATTGCCGTCGGTT
>JGI994J12354_10001458_pt1 | contig 23904 bp, 27 predicted proteins | sample IntmicLarv3ML3BL_FD_12354 | JGI IMG/M metagenome (IMG submission 12354)
TATACGCTATAATGATAAACGCTTTAGGGGCATAGCTCAGTTGGTAGAGCAGCGGTCTCCAAAACCGCGTGCCGAGGGTTCAAGTCCTTCTGCCCCTGCCAGTTTCTCAAGCCGTGAAAGTCTTGATACATAAGACTTTTGCGGTTTTTCTTTTGCCCTGCCGAGCCTCTGTTTTCTCTATCACCAACAGCTTTTCTAACATTTTTCTAACGGATATCCAATGGAAGCAAATCCTCCAACGCCGCCGTGATGTTGCGCTTAGAGGTGGCGTCAATGTGGGAATAGAAGTTCAGCGTAGTAGATGCTTGTGAGTGGCCAAGCCAATGCTGCACCTCCACAACCGAGAAATTGTTGGCTAGCAGATTGCTCGCAGTGCTGTGGCGCAGGTCGTGCAGGCGAATCGGCGGCAGGTCGCTTGCGGCAATCGTCTTGTGGAACATCCGGGTTAGGTAGTTCGGCGAAATCAGCGTACCATCCGGCCAGGTGAACACGGAGTCGCTGTCGTGGTACGCGTTGCCGAACTGTTCCCGATTATGGGACTGCTGTTGACGGATTTGCTCCAGCATCAATTTCACGTCTTTTGTCAGCGGCAGAGTGCGATAGCTGCTCTCGTTCTTCGTGCAGTCTTTCACATAATAGCTATCGCCCGTGTGCTGGATCAGAACGCGGGAGATTGTGAACTGGTTGTTCTCAAAATCCACGTTCTGCCAGCAAAGCCCCAACGCTTCACTGCGCCGCATCCCATAGGTGGCGATAAACATCACGGCAAACTCGATCTCTATGCCCTTGAACAGCGCGAGCAATTGCTGCAGTTGGTTTGGGTTCAGGAACGCGCCGATGTACTTTTTCGCCCTTGGCAGCTTGGCTTTCTGCGCAGGGTTGCCGGGAATGAGTTCATGCCGCAAAGCATCGTTCAGAGCTTTCGAGATATTCTGATGGTGATGCCTTACTGTCTGCGCCGAGAGCGGACGGCTGTCCGAGAGCTTCGCTGCGTAGTAGTCCTCCAGATGAAACGGCTTCAGTTCATGTAGCTTCAGCCGCTTTTGCCGAAAATATGGAATAACATGATTGTTCATGTTCCCCGCATAGGAGCGGTACGTGCACGGCTCCAGTGTGGATTTCACGCGCTCCAGCCATGAAACGAAGTAATCCGCAAGCAGAAGATTTTCGGTTTGCAGGCGTTTGTCGTCGTAGGTCTCCTCCAACTGATGTAGGATTTCCAAGGCCCTGCGCTTATTGCTGCGCACTTCAAGGTTCGTGGGAATCCACTTTTGCTTTCGCTTTCCGTCCTCGCCGATGAAGTTGAGCACGGCATAATATTTGTTGTTTTTGATTTGCAGGCTGCCCGTCATGGTGGCTCCTTGTATAATATATTTAGGTTTTTAAGGAACCCATAAACCTTGAAAGCTTACCTGTTATCAAGTATAATAGGGCTATGGGAAAGAGTGGCGCCGCTTGCTCCATGGGCGAAAGGCTCGGCATCAGAAAGACTGGCGCCTCTTTCCGGTAGGCAGGCTGCGAATGAGATGGATGAAGCGGACGTCCGCCCGGATGCCCGGCTTCGAATCTACCACAAGGTTGCGGCGCTTGCCGGCAAAGAGGGAAACACTCTGCCCAAATTTAGTTTTCGGGTGATGGAATGCATTATTTGGGTATCGACATCGGCAAGAACAACCATATGGCTGGCTTGATTGGCGAAGACGGAAAACCAATCTGTAAAGCGTTTTCGTTTTCAAACACGACAGAGGGCGGCGAAAGCCTGCTGGGAATGCTTGAAAAGCATGGGATTGCGGCGGATGATCTTGAGGTCGGCCTGGAGGCAACCGGGCATTATTGGTTGTCGGTCTATTCGTTTTTGCACGACCACGGGCATAAGCTGCACGTGATCAATCCCATACAGACGGACGGCTGGCGCAAGGGGACGGAAATCCGCAAGCGAAAAACTGACGCAATCGACGCACTGCTGATCGCAGAACTGGTGCGCTACGGAGATTTCATGGAGGCGCGGCTGCCGGACGAAGCGCTGCTTTCATTGAAACAGCTCGCGCGGTTCCGTGCATACCTGGTGGACTCCGTCGGCGATCTCAAACGCAAGGTGGTTTGTGTTTTGGATCAGGTTTTCCCTGAATACCAAAGGATTTTCTCATCCGTTTTCGGCGTGACCTCAAAAGAAATCCTGCTGCAGTTTTCCAATCCGGCGGATTTGGAAGCCGTTTCGGCCGACACGCTTGCTGAACTTTTGGCTAAGCTCAGCCGGCAAAAACTCGGCGATGAAAAAGCGCAGGAGCTGCACCGTGCCGCCGCCAATTCCTTCGGCGTGCCGTTTTGCCGCGACAGCTTCAGTTTCCAGCTGCGGATGCTGATCGAACAAATCAAATACATAGAATCGCAGATCAAAGATACAGAGGCGGAAATCAAGCGCATCATGGATAACTTGAATTCGCCTATCCAGTCAATCCCCGGCATTGGAGCCGTGACCGGCGCTGTCATTCTGGGCGAAATCGGTGATATCCGCCGCTTTGAGCGCCCCGCGCAGTTGGTGGCCTTTGCCGGAATCGACGCCTCCGTGAAGCAGTCCGGCGAATTTGAGGGTACACAAAACCGAATGTCCAAGCGCGGTTCCCCCTATCTCCGCCGCGCCTTGTACCAGGCGGCTTTCGCTGCCAGCACCGGCCCTTACGCCGATCCGATTCTCGGTGCTTTTTATGAGAAAAAGCGAGCGGAGGGCAAACACCATAACGCCTGCATCGGTGCGGTTTCCCGTAAAATGTGTTACATTATCTTTGCTGTGCTTTCGGAAAACCGTCTCTTCGAAAAGCGCCTTCCTTGATCTTTTTCTGTGCTTTCGCTCGGCTTGCCGGGCTGTTTTGTCTTGCCTTTTTTCCGTAACCCCTGTCGGGCGAAAAAATCTTGATTTTTTTGTGCGATAGGGGTTGACAAATCATAGATGGTCTTTCTGCTGTAAGCGCCCTCGCTCAGGACGCTGAAATCTCTGATTTACCAAAGCCAACTATAGTTCCATAAACGTTCCTCCACTTCTTCGATATTTTGCTTGCACAGGGCGCTGGCAACCCAATGAACCGCGGTTGGTTTGGCGCTATATCATCCATATTGCACAATAGATTAAAGTGTTTGGGGCAATGTGATATATTTACCGTACCGTGTCGCGTGATTTATAAGGCCGCCGTAAAGAATGCTGTGAGCGCCCTTCGTCTGCCAAAAGATAAATTTATCTACGGAAGCACAACAGGTGCTATTTTATTAACAGGGATCTGCATGCATATTTTCCAATGAAAACAGTTAAGCCCTTACAGGTCATATGGTTTCCGTCTTGTGAATGTCGTTTTTCGACTGAATTCATTGCTTGGAAGTTTCTTTTGTTCCTTAGAAGCCAAAGCCGCCTCTCTGTAAACTTCTTTGGAACTTCCCATGCGCTTCTTTAATTTCATCCGGCACGAAGCTATCTGTAAACGGATCGCGCCGGAAATAGGTTTCTTTTTGCTTGGTAAGCGGATTGTAAAATTGCTTATGATACAGCAGCTCCATGCACTCAATCACTTGCAAGCAATCATATATCGTATCGCCTGTTAAGCGCAAATCTTTTTTCAGGCTGTTGATTGTGACTTTATAACACTCGTTATAAATCCTCCTGTGTACAAAGAAATAGATGTTCACAAGGTTGTACAGCCGATTGTTCGGCATGTTAAAATTTCGTTCACTATTGAGCAAGGTATCAATGGTTTTCTCTTCAAACTTTGTCCACGTTCCGTCAGGCAGATTATTGAATACGGTCTTGTCAAATTTGTAGTATAGCGTTTTCAATGGTGCCGCCGTGCCGATATCGCATTTCACATTTTGTTTTATGAATCGGCTATCCAAAGAAAGAAAGTCGCTGTTCAGCAAGTTTTTCAATGTGCTCCGGATGCGTTCCGTCTGTTTGCTATTGCGACCATAGCCGAATAAATCTTTGATTTCCTGAATACTTACCGTGCCGTAGCGGGTATCTTTGTCTCCTTGTGAATTGCGATACAAATACAAGACGATTGTGATGTAAAGCGGGGCGCTGCATCCTGCATGATGGAAGCCCTCGCTTGGTAATTTTATGAATGCCATAAATGCTATGGAATCCTTTCCAAAAGAGCGTTCCGAATTCCGAAAGGAATTCTATCTCTTTATCTTTTTTCTATTTATATAGTATTTCTTTATCTATTTAGAGTCACCTTCCGTGATCTTTCGCACGTCAACGTACACCCCCTGATAGAAAACGTGAATATTTGCACGGAATATGACAGGGGGATATGATATTCCGTGCAAATTTGCACTACGCTATTTCGGCTAATTCCGCTTCTGACAAAGGGAAATACGGCTTTTTGTTTTTCGTCAAAGCCAATTGCCCCCGCTCATCACGAATGATATAGCTCTTCTCGAACCAGGGCAATATTTCACCTTTTTTGTTCGTTACGCAACAATCCGTAACACGCATGGTTCCGTGGTCGAATTGAAGCCACAATTGAATATTTTTATGCTCGGTCATGCGGTTTTTGTAAATCGTACAGACAAAATCAGGACTGCCTTCGCTGATTTTATCTTTTTCCTTTTGAGTGGCAAGGCGCATAATCATAGCGAAATCAGCTTTATCAATCATGGCCTTGGAGCCGCGCACTGCAATTTCATCGTCAGCACCTTCTTTTTTTGCAGAATCGTTCACTTGCGTGTATGTCTGCAAAAAAATATTGTATTTTTCCGTGAAGCGTTTTAGTTCGCGTGCAAAATGTTCAAGCACTTCATAGGTCGGCGCGTTTTTAATTTCATACTCACCCCGAAGCGATTTTGAATTTTGAATGTAATCAAAATAAACATGAGTTACCCCATGGTCTGAAACATGCTTTCGAATTTCTGTCTCAAGGTTGCGGGGCGTAGGCTCATCGACAACGGCAATCCAGATACTATTGTGCGGAAACGTACGAGAAGCAAGCTCCACCCGCTCCTTTTCACCCTCTTTGAACTCCCATTTTTTTATGTGCCCTTCTTGAACGCCGGACACACACGCCAACATGGAAGTTTGAATTTCTTCTATGCTTGTTTCTGTCCCTATGAAAAGAATGGGGTTGCTTACTCCGCCTGGATTTCTAGCCCATTCATTTTTATCAAGGTCATAATAATAAGGAATACATGCGCTGCACACATCAGCAATGGCGTTCCGGGTCTTACCAACGTTCGTAGAACCTGAAACAATTGCAAGCCTGCCTCGTGACATCCCATGCGTGATGGTATTCAAATAGGCAGAGGGATAGCCATAACCATAGCTGTAGCCTTCTTCAAGCCTGCACAGCAATTCCGGTATACCTTCGGAAGAGTGGCATTCTTTCACATTGCCGTCCAAGTGAAATGCGTGTTCCAAATCCAGCAATGGCCTGAGAAAATATTGAACCATCTCCCCGATTTCCGTTGAAACAAATCGCTGCAATCGTTCCAATCGCTCGTGTTCCTCGTGTTCGGTTAGCATTTTTTCCGACTCCAACGGGAGATAATAGTAAGACGTATCATGTCCCTGTTCCCGCAAGCGATGCATGAGGCTATGTTTCATCATTAACATGCGATCTGCCTCAAAATTTTCGGAGTTAAGATTTTCCCCATATGCCCAAGCCAAGTCGTAGAAATTGTTCGCCTTGGCTAATCTGTCATTCTTCTGGTCTTCGCCTTCTTTGCTGTCAGCTGTCATTTGCGCGTGCGTTGAAAGGAAAAGCCCTTTTTCGATTACTTCAAATGCCTGTTTTCCGCACTGCTTCACTGTCTGAAAATATTTCTCATAGTACCGAAAATCTTTGGGTTCAATTGGAAATGCTCGCAGCAGTCCAGCCTTTCGCAATAGCATAGCCATGACACGCTTGGTTACGTTGTGCTCATTGTAATATTGAATATCTAAAATTTTATCGCTCAATTTTCTTCCTCCGTATATTGATAGCCCTGCATAGGAGCTTTGTATTTTATTATTTGCGGCTGATTGTTCTGGATTTCTTGCGCCGCATTGGCATTGTGTACCCTTATCTGCTGGAATTCCCGCCAGCGGTTTACCTCTGCAACGATTTGGTCAAACCCTTCATATTTACACCATACGGATATATCGCGTTTTTTGTCGCTATATTTGTAGTGGTGTTCCAAGGCGTTTATGGCCTCGTTCTCCTCAATACCGATGAGCTTCAATTCTTTCATAAGCTCTTTTATCTTTCGAATGTGGCGCGGATGGTTTGTCTGAAAAAACTTTCCCCATGTGCCACTATAGACTTGTTCTTGAGAGTTCTGGATTATTTGCTCAGACGCTTCAGGGTGTGGACTTTGCCGCGTCCCTTCTGCTTCTTCTAATGGTTCTGTTTGTTCCGCTTTCACCTCAACAGGCGTTTCCTTTTTCGGGAAAATGCGTGATGGATCGAATGCGGGCCGTGCTGATTTTTTTGGCATAAATTTTTTATTCCTCCGTTGTATCTTTTGGTTCCCGTGCCATGCGAAAAGTCTGTTTTTCGGACTGAAACGTTCTTTGTAATATTTCCAGAGAAGTAAGCCGCAGACGATGCTTTGCTTCATAGTATTTTTTGTTGTTTTCTTTGTTGTTGGGAATATACGGCACATAATATGGAGATACATCAATGCCTCTCCCCATTCCATCGCGTAATAAACTGTACTTTTTTACGTCATTGTAATACACCATAGTATTCTCTAAAGCGAACTCATCGTTTTTGCAGAACATTTGCTTGAATTCAGATGTTCGATTGTAAACATCTTGGTCATTTAACTCATAATTTTTCTCCACGGCAGTCAGAAAGCGATATCCGCTTAAAAAGATTGCATCGTTGATTTTCTGATACCCCTCATCCAAAAGCAGCTTTAGCGTTCTAAAAAGGTCTTTCTCTCTTGAAAAATCACTTTCATGCAAGGGGTACTCCGAAAATAGCGCTGGGTTTTTAGCGAACGCTGTAATCAGCAGCCTTTCGCAGGGGCTTCCACAACTTTTGATTTCTTTTTCTGTATAACATTTCATAATTTTTTCTCCTTTAGTGTTTTTTAAAATTTTCAAATTCGAGTTGTTCCTCGAATTCTTTCTGAGACTGCCAATACGCCGGATCATCGGCTAAGCTTTCGAGTTCAGCATCAATTGTAGCAAACCATGCATCATCCGGCTCCAGCTCATCCGGTGGATAATAGTCCTCCGGAAAGGCTTCTCTCATCACTTTGAGCCATCGCATAGGAGCCAGACTGTCCAGCCACCTATTTATTTCTTCTTCCGCTGTTTCTTCTTCGTCTTCAAAGAGAAGATCATCCTCATATTCTTCGTCATCTTCATCTGAAAAACTATAATCGTCTATCATTAATCCCCCCCATTGTTGATGTTTTTCTAAATTTTAATTAATTTTGATTTGCAATCTCTACAAAAAGCCTGTTTCACACAACAAAGCTATCACTCCTTTTCTCAAAAGTTATATAAAATACGCAAAATTCCGCTTCGAAATTCTCATTATGATATTGAAGGTGAAAAAATTAGCCCTCGCTCATTTGAGCTAAAGCAGTTCGCGAAACTTATTCTAATTTTTATAGTTTTCATGTGTTCGAAACGATTTCTTTTGCCGTAAATATACTACCACAAATGTCATCGTTTGTCAAGGAAGGTTTTTGGGGCCGCTCAAAAACTGCCGTGGATTTCACTAAAGCAATCCCTCCCCCGTCTAAGCACATAACGCTTCCTGCGCCGGATCATATACGACTGTCCAAAACGAATCGGGCTGCTCTTGTTTTTCGATTGGCTTCTTTTCAGGAACAATCACATGATCGAAGTTAACACCCAATGCTCTAAGGTTCTTTTTAAACTCTATTCTGGCTCTACAGAGGAGGCAGCCAACAGCATTTGCGTTTATTATCCCCATTTCCTGTGCAATATCATTGCGACTATTTCCCAAAAGCTTGTGCCTTAGCTCCAGGACCTTCTGGTGTTTGGGAGACAACTGACTAAATGCTTTCGTTACGATTTCGGCTATCCTTTTCTGCTCCGGCGTTTTTTTGTTTGTATATGATTTATGCGACAGGTATATGGCATAATCAATGACGTTCTGTCCCTGAACTTCTTTTTTCTCCCATTCCCCATCGTAGGAAATGGCATTTTCTTTTGCTTTTCTACCCCACGCCTCCTTTATGATGTTTTCTGCATACCCCTTTATATATTCACTGAACATCACTGTGCCATTATACTTTTTCATTCGTTCAACTGTCATAACCCGCGCAAACGCTTCACTTACAACGTCTTCTTGCGCCAGGTCAAACCCTCTGAGGTCTACAGATTTGACATAGCTGCTTACCCTTAGAACAGCATGGTTGTACAGTGCTTCCCAAGCGATCACCTGCTTGTCTTTTCCGCCCTGAAGAAACTCGCGCACAAGGCGAATATCCCTACTGCAAGCTTTTGCAAGAGCACGCTTCGCCTGAGGGCGAAGTCTTTTGGTGGGACACTTGCCACGCTTCAGACGAATAACGTTGATTGTTTTATATCTTTTTCCCGTCATTCCTGCTTGATTTTGCCAAACCTTTCGACTGTGATTACTTGCTTTTTTCATAATTCTCAAAAACCTTTCAATAGTTTATTTTAAATTTATCAAAGTTTCGAATATCATTCTAAAACTTAGATGAATTTATATAAATATTCTCATTCTAAAGCTGATAAGCGCAAAAAAGCCCCTTTCGCACAATGGCGAAAAGTGATTTTGAAAACTTATCATAATCTTCTTAAAACTAGTTTTCTGTATTTTGTTGTAAAACTCATATTAAACTTCCTGAGGTAAAACCGCTGTCAGCTCCTTACCCGCTCACATATTGAATGAATGGGCGTGTCACGCTTGTTTTTCAACAAGTGAGAGGACGGCGCTTGCTTGCCGTCTCATCTATTGAATGATAGAGCGTGTCAGTCTTCTTTGCTGATCCGGGGAATGACACTTCCTTTTCATACACCGAATGATGAGGCGTGTCACATCTAAGGAATAATTCAGATTCAGTTATTATATCACGGAGTTCCAGTTTTGTCAAAGCGGATTTTTGCTATTCGACAACAATTCACATTCGATGTATTTGGAGTAGTTTTCGTTATCAAAAAATTTTTATTTTTTTCGGGTCATGAAACTCACCATGTGCAATAAGCAGTTGTATTTTTCTTATTTCGAAAAATGTAATCTACCTATAAAACCGCAATTTTATCCCACATAAACAACGAGCAGCGCCACTATGACGCTGCTTGTTTTCTATTCAGCCCTATGGCCTACCAATGACCGTGCCACATCCAAAAGCACGTGCAACTCCCGCTCATCGCATTGATTAAGCATCACCTGAATTTCATTTACACGTTCGCTCGTTACGCTCTGTTCTGGGAACACAATATTATCCAGTGACAAATCCAACGCTTGAGCGATGGAGAACAGAACCTCAACTGATGGCAATCTGTGAGCGGATTCGATATGCTTCTCATGTGTGGGCGTAATATTAACCAATTCGGCCAATTGTTCTTGTGTGATCCCCTTGGCCAGCCGTGCCTTGCGGATTGCTGTACCCAATGCGATTCTATCCATATTCCTGTAAGCTCCTTTTTGTATAAGCTTACAGGGAAAACAAAAGGTTGACAATGAGCATATAGGGATGTATAATGGAGCTAACAGGGATTACATCTATAGCAGGAGGAGCACTATGGCCAAACAGCGATATGAGCGTTTGAAAGAACTAACCTTTGAAAAGCAAGAAGATTGCCCTGTCGTACTCGACAAGGGGGCATTGTTGCTGGATAATGTGCGGGGGCAATGTATCTTGCAATTAAAACTGCTGAACGGGAGCACAAAGCCTATCGAGGCTGTTCAGGTTATCATAGATTGCTTGGATGAGGATGGGAAAACTATCCACACTATGAAGCATCTATACCGCACGAAGTCAGAGGCAGGAGCATATTTTGGAAGTGACCAAGCGGTTGACATGAACAGCGATGATGTAAAGGATGTTGCTGTTTCGGTTGATTGGGTAAAGTTTTTAGGCACAAAGGGCTGGAAAGCCGGTACTCTAGCCATGATAATGCGTTCCGCATTTCTAAAGGCGTTCATTCCGTTCACTGTGATAAGCCTGTTTCTCGCTATCCTATTGTCCGGAAAAGGAGGCAATGCAGTTTCATTGAGCGCTTTTATTGCAGCGATTGTTTTTCATCTAGGCATTGGCATTATGCTGGCGGTATATATTGCGCAAAGACGCGGCACCGCCACTCATATCTGCACAAAGTCTCCTGTTGCACTGATTCTGCTCTGTATTGCCATAGCGGGTTACATGATTCTTGGGTATCATTATCAAATGCTTGGCTACCCACAGGGTTTATCATCAAGAGTTTTCATATTAAACAACTTGCTTTCCTATGCACTTACACCCTTGCTTATGTCCCTAGCTGTGATTGCCATGCTTCGAAAAAATAGGGCAGTAGAGAAGAACGCGCGGTTATCCATTGCATTGATGATATTGTTGCTTGTAAGAGCTGTTCTATATATAATCAGCGCAATAGCGTCTTTTGGGAACGGGAGTTGGCTTGCTGGTATAGGCAATCTTTTAAGAGGCAGCGCATTCATTGTGTTCGCGCTATTACCTGAAAAATCCACTCAATGGTTAGGCAAGGTATTCCGAAATAACAACATTCCAGCACAAATCGGACTTGCGGCACTCGCAGCGTTCATTATAAACTTCTAAGGAAAGAGTAAAATATGCTTGATAACAACGAGTCATTTCTGGATAACAATATCCGTAGATCAGCTAAAACAGACGAAAGAGGTGTTTTTATGTACGACAACATTGGCGGGAAAATCAAAAGTTTGGCAAAGGTCGTTGGCGTTGGCGGAGCGGTGATTTCGGGGGTTGCATTTTTTATTTGTATTATCATCGCTGCAGCAAATGAAGAATGGGACACAATGGCAGGGATCATTATTACGTTCTTGATTCTGATGCCCGGATGCATCATAGCTTCCTATCCGCTGTATGGGTTTGGGGAACTGATTGAAAAAGTGAGCACAATAGCGGGGAAAGCAGCGCAACCGAAAGCGGCAATAAGGCCACAGCAAACTGTTGACGATACGTACGCCCCTGCCATTTCTGATGACTTGCCGGAGCTATAATAGAGAAGAGCAGCGCAGGGGCAATACAACATATCAGTAGCTTTACAAAAACGCATAGTACAAACATGATTTATGGGAAGCTCTCGGTCATACGATCTGGGAGACAACCTCCTTGCCGGAATTCTATTAAGAGGGAGATTTCACTGTGGGAAATGAACGCTTTGAACGTATCGGCAAATCCGAAAAAGCTCTCTATACGCTTGGTAGTCCTATTATTCTTGCCGCCGTTGCCCTCCTGAAGGACAACCAAACGGGCAAAGTATTGGCGCAAGTAAAATTCAAGAGTGTTTCTGACAAGACGATTGCCGCCGTGTTCGTAGACGTTCAATGCAAAGATGTAATCGGGGCGGCGCTGGAAAGTGTGAAGGGGTTCCAGTATCTTGACCTATCTGCCGGATACAACACGGAATTTGGGCAAAAGACACCGATATATCTTCCAGACGGGCGAACCAGAATAACTACCATTGTTGTACGCAAGGTGTTGTTTGCAGACGGCACTACGTGGGAAGCGGAAAATGGTGAAGCATGGGAAAAATTGCCCAAGGCACAAGCGCTATCCTTGGTGCTAGGTTTCGTGGCAGAGCAGTACTGCCGCGATATTGGCCGCAATACTAGCGAAGACAGCTATGCTCCTGCACAACATTATGATTTATGGTTTTGCGTTTGCGGCGCGGTTAACCGTGATGTATTAGCCAATTGTCCCCACTGCGCCATTGCAAAAGAAACTGCGTTTTCCGCTTTGGACAAGAAAGCCCTGCATGCGCATAAACAAGAGTATGATGAACATGTACAATCAGAGAAAGAAGCGGCGGCAAAACGGGCACGGCAACAGCAGGAAGTGGATGAACTCAGGCGAAAAAAGCTGATTAAGCAGGGTTCTATTGCTGGAGGCATAGTTGCAGCATTGATTGTGCTGCTAATGATTATTGGCGCGATTAACAAAGCGGTGAAATATAGTTCAGCGATGAAGCTATACGAACAGGGTAATTACCTGGAGGCGGCACAGCAATTCGAGCGTATGCAAGACTATAAAGATAGCGCCGCGCTGTTAGAGAAACTTTCTTTTTACTACCCCGGCAAGACAGTTGCCTTTGGCAAAGACAACGACAAGGATATAGAATGGATTGTTTTAGCAGTTGAGGGTGAAAAGTCATTGTTATTATCCAAGGGAATTCCCAGAACACATAGTGCTTACACTGGCTCAAACGCATCCGACATATATGACAAAACAGAGGCACTATTTTCAGAGTTTTTGTTCACTGAAGAAGAACGGGGAGTAATTCTTGAAACTGAAATCGCAGGTAACAAAGTGCATTTGTTTAATTTGAGTATAGAAGAAGCGGAAACCTATTTCCCTTACAGCGAGAGCCGTTTAGCCCACGGTCAAGGCGACGGTCAAGGCGTTGGTTATAAGCCATGGTGGTTGCGAACTTCTAGCAAAGGGTTTGCTTATGTAAATGCATATGGTAATATAGAAACGTCTGTTACCCTCTATCCTTCTTCTTATACCATCAGCACGACATATGGCCTTCGTCCTGCCATGTGGGTTCAGATTGGCCATACTTTAAATGAAAGCACTTCAACGTCTGAGGCAACAAGTACAAGTACCATACCAGAAACAATAACAGATGCGGACACCACAGAAATAGGAACAACCTTAGCAGAGATTACAACAAGTGCAACCAAGCCTACTGCGGCAACAAGCGAAACAAGCCAAGCGCCCAAAACAGCCAAAACGGTGCATATGACTGTTGCGATAAAAAATTTCAATGATGTGCTTGTTTCAGGGAACGTCAAATTCCTTGGATTAACAAATGCAGAGAGTTATTTTCATGCAACAAGTGAAACGCGAATTATCAATTTGAACTGCAAGATGAAAGTTCGTCCTAACACGACCTTTCAATTAGAAGCAACATTTATTCCGCAGGAAACCTCCAGCAAAAGGATTGAATGGGCAAGCGATCATCCTGAATATGTTTCGGTTAGTCAAAACGGTGTTGTTACGGCTGGATCATCAACATCCGCTACAGAAACGAAGATAACCGCAACGTTGATGGATGGAAGTGGATTGGAATGCACTTATATTATTGCGGTTGCCGATTTTTAGTGTGCAGGTACAATCCGTATTACCCAATTACAGAGAAGCTCCTTTAAGGGGCTTCTTCCTTTTTACATTCCAGCACATGCGCCAACCGTTTTTCATCCAAATCCTCTCGGCCAAACAAAATGCGTTGGCCGTCCACCTCAACCAGAAGCTTGCCCCCTAGTAGTTCGGCTATTTCAATCAGATCAGCAGAAGAAAAGCTTTCTCTCCCTAATTTGTTTCTAAAGCTTTGTTGATGTATTCCCATGTATGAGGCCATTTGTACGGCATTCTTGCGCTTTATAGTCATGAGCATCCGCACTTTTGTTGAAACAGACATGATATCTCTCCCTAAGCGTTTTTGATTATAGTATACCTCATTTGAAGGGGAAAGTCAATCGAAAATTTTTTTCTCAAAGCATTGACAAACAAATAAACTTGACGTATAATATAATCATAATGATTATCAAGAGACAAAGGGGATTTTTCAATGAAAGTCAACACCATAGAATTTCTGCTCGATCTTCACGACTGCCTTTCAAGTACACTGGTTAATTGCAGTACCGATTATTTATGCAAGGAAGCCCGCCCCGGCTATGCAGAGCAATACGACACGACAAAGCAAAAGATCGCTATCATCAACAGGCTGATTGAACAGAACAAGGATGAATCTTTGGTATAACTCTTGCTTTTTCTCCCAATCAATGCTACAATATCATGGTATATAGGAGGGTATCGCCCATGGAAGAAACCCGCAAGAGAGGCCGAATTCCGTTCATCGAAAAACGTGGCCCGGAAACAGGAAAATTCCAGTATGGCATTGAGGACGTAAAGCCCGGTCACTCTTATCGTTTTCATGTGTGGGGCGATAAGGGGAAAGAACGCCGTACATGGAAAGCACCGGACAAGGGCACTCCCCGGCAGCTGCAAAAGTTGCTGGATGAAGCTTTTGATAAGTTCAAAGCTGAAGTCAGTAAGGGCGAAGTCGTGGACAGCTCGAAATTGACCATTGGGCAATGGTACGTTGAATTCATGAATTCATATGTAGCAAATAAAAGCGCAAAGACCTACCACGAGTGGGAAAAGCTTTGGAAAGGTCGGATTGAACCACGCTTCTCCTCTGTACCCATCACAAAAGTACGTCCGGATGACATTAGCGACTTCTACAAAGATTTGAGGACAGAGATCAGTGCACACACAGGTAGGCCGTTGTCAGCGTCTACGCAACGGAAATACCATGCCCTGCTTAACGTGATGTTCCGTGAAGCAATCACGGCTAAGAAACTTGTTCGCAATCCCTGTGACCCCATTTATCTCACCACCAAACCTCCAGCTCCAGATAAGACAAAAGCTCAGAAGATGACTGATGTTCAAGTTGAGAAAGCTCTTACCGCCCTTAATAAACTGGACGGCAAAGATTTTACATTCAAAGTTATGGTATTGCTCTGCCTTGAAACAGGCATGCGCACCGGGGAACTACACGGCCTCCAGTGGGAGGATTATAACGCCGCAGAAGGAACTATAAGTGTTTTCCGCACACTGCAATACCTAGAGGGAAAAGGCGTATCTGTCCGAAAACCAAAAACTGAGGGCAGCGAACGCGAAGTAGGGTTGAGTGATGGTATGATAACCCTGTTGAATGAATGGAAATCCGAACAAGCTCGGTGGCGTGAAACTGTCGGCGATGAAGTGTGGAATACAAATTATAAGAGCGGACGCAAGGCAAATACCCGAATTCTTCCCGGAAACTGGATGTGGACAGACGAATATGGCAATCCTTTCTACCCCGGCGCATTCCTTACGCGATTTAAGGGTTTCCTTGAACACCGCGCCGGGTTCACGGTAGAGGAAGTTAAAGATATTCACATACACACTTTGCGGCATACATCGGCATCCATGCTGCTTGCTGAAGGCATTGACATTGTGACTATATCGGAGCGATTGGGGCACTCTCAAGCGTCCACCACGCTAAACATCTATGTGCGCGGTGACAAAAAGCGCAATAAAGCGGCAGGAAATGTGTTGGGCGGCAAACTTTTTGGGGATTGACAATGTCGCGCTGAACTGATATAATGTCTTAGTGCTTACGCGCACGGCTCAACATCGTTTTCAGGCCCAATTCAGGCCCATTTTGCCCTGTTTTTGGAGGGCTAAGGCCCAAATAAGGCCCATTTCACTTTTTTAATGCCGCTAGCAATGACCGCAAACCCTTATATATCAACACACGCGCCTATAGCTCAGGTGGATAGAGCAACTGCCTTCTAAGTGGAAGGTCTTCCGAATCCTTTTTTGAATAAACTTGCGTAAAAATTGAATATGCGCCCGTAGCTCAGGTGGATAGAGCAACTGCCTTCTAAGCAGTGGGTCCGGGGTTCAAGTCCCTGCGGGCGTGCCAAAGTGCCGTAAATCAAGGATTTGCGGCGCTTTTCATTTTGCTTTGCGCACTTTGAATGCCGCGTTTCCTTGCGAATGATTATTGCATAATCCGCGAATACCTGCTAATAGGAATCGAACCAAAAGTTGTGCTCTGCTAATAAAATGGTGCATCCTGCTAATAAGCCAGCTTTTTTCGTTTTACGCCCTCAACAGTTCAGCTAATACGGCCAACTTGTCTGGCGGTGCGGATTTCAGTCTGGCGATGAAGTCTTCCAGGTCGAGATTGTCTGCCGGAGCTTTCACTTCTCGCAAATCTGGGTTTGCCTGCGTTGCATAGAACGCCTGCTCCATCTTCACAGCGTTGACCTTACGGTCCTCATCCAGAATGTGCGCGTAGACCCGCGTAACCATATCCGCTTGGGAATGCCCTGTGTCACCCTGCGTGGCCTTGATATCGCCCTTGTTCAGCTTCAGCTTGTACGTCGTGCTGGAGTGTCGGAGCGAATGAAATTGAACTGCGGGAAGTTCGCAACGCTCCCGCAGACGCTGGAATGCTTCGGCGATCAGACGCTCCTCGCAGGGGCGTCCGTTTGGCAGCGCTACGACCAAATTGTGATCGTAATACTCGTTGCCCAGCATGAACTTCAGGTTATCCTGTGCCTTGCGGTATTCCAGCAAAATGTAGGCCAGGGTTTTGGGTATCCAGATTTTCCGGATGCTGGACTCAGTTTTAGGCTTCTTCAGAACAAGCCGCGTGGTTGCGTTGGGCTTAAAAGCAGGAAACAGCGTAAAAATGTCTTTCTGTTCCAATGTCTTGATCGCCGCCAGAGAAGCGCGCTGCAGTTCCTTTTCCACAAAGAGATGGGCGTTGTCTGCCGCAATATCCTCGTCGGTAATATGGATATTGTCCCAAGTGAGTCCCAGGATTTCTCCAACACGGAGCGAACAGGCGAAGGACAGGTTCATAGCCACGTAGAGCTTGCTGTCGCGGCACTCATCCAACGCTTTGCGGATGGTATCCGCATCCCATATATCCCTTGTGCGGTAGTTGTGCTTGGGCTTATCCACCAACTCGAAGGGATTGCGCTTGATCACCTCCCACTTGACTGCCTTTCCGAAAGCACAGCGCAGGAGCTTGAACGCGTTGCTCGCGACCGACGGGCCGGTCAACTCCGTTCTGGGCGCACGGAATTGCGAACTGACTGCCTTCATTTTCTTCAGGCGCTTGAAGTACATGTCCGCGGATCGAGCGCTGAACGTCTGCATCAGTTCATCACCAATCAGTGGGTTCACATAGTTCTCAATGAAGGCTACGTTGTTGCTGTAGGTGGACAATGACCATTTGTCTTCGCCGTACAATGCCACAAAGTCTTGCAAAAATTCACGGATGGTCTGCCTGTTGGGCGGGATATATGTCCCGTCGTTGAGTTCGGTTTCGACTTCGGCTTTGCGGGCCTTTGCTTCTCTGCGTGTGAGGAAGGTCTCCCAGACCTGTTTTTTCTTCTCCTCCACGATCGCATAATAAACAACCGCAAAACTTTTGTCGCGTTCAATAATTGATGCCATACATTATGCCTCTCTTTTCTGATTTTGATTGTCAAGCCAATCATCAAAGGATTGCTTAGAGACACGTATGGCCGACCCGATTCGTACAGTATGGAATTGCCCTTTCTTGATGAGCTCATATGCCGAGCCTCTGCTGATATCCAGAATTTCAGCAATTTCATCGACACTGTATACTCGTTTATCTGGGCAAAGATGGCTTTGTGCGTTGTCGCTCACGAATAGAACCTCCTTTCAAAGCGGGCACGCGCAACGGCCTTTTTCTATTATACCATTTTGAGTGTCCGCCTGCAATAATAAAATGAATTTTCTTTCCCCTCAACGCCCCCGCTACAGGACCATCAGAATTGCCACACCTGCATCCTCTGAACGAGTCATGGCGAACACGGGAGCAACCCGCATTTATGTACTCATGACTTCGGCTTGCCAGACCGAAGGGATAGCCGCTCGCCGTTCAGAGAATGTATTGAGGGGTGTATGAGGCCGATGGCCTGTTTTTCAAAGTGCATAGGAACCTGCGGGTTCCTGGGGATGTCTTCATAAGAAAAATGAAAAAAATCATTCGTTTTCTTCCTCCTCTTGAAAAAATTTTTATTTAATTAAAAATTTTCTCGTTTCCTGGATTGCCCGCATCAAAATGTACTGATAGCAATCTTCATCAAATTCGCCATCAATCATACTTCGGCTGCGAAACAGCGGATCATATTCATGTAAAACTGCCTGCATGGCGATACTGTCACCCGCAATGGCTCTTGTCAGTTGAGCTACAAAATCATCATCCTTCAAGATCACCACCCTCCTTCATGGCCTTTATTTTCTGTAAAGCCAAATGCTTTTGTTTGTAGACATAATTGACGGAACAGCCCAGCCGCGCAGCGATTTCCGATGCGGAAAGCTGCTCAACAAAGAGCATAATGAGGACTTGCCGGCGCAGCAGCGACATTTCATTCACCGCGCGCGACAGCCTGCTTTCCTCAAAGGTCAGTTCATCTATGTACAGAGAAGCATCTGCCTGCGGCAGCATGTCTTCCGGCAGTTCGTCAAGTGATGTTTCCCACGAACGAAAACGCAGCGTGCGCAGGTACTCCAGGCGGGCATAGCCAGCCACACGCACTATATAAACAGTATACATAGCACGAATTTCTTTGCTCTCTTTTGTCCCTCCACAATAACCAACTCACTTTGCATTGGTTTTTATACTTAATACCCTGGCAAGCTGATTCACTAGACATAATTTGCCAGTATAGTCTTGGGAGGCAGCGAAGCATAGAAAAAACAGACGCAATCCGCAGGTCATCTGCAGATTGCGCCTTACTTTGGTTCAGATTAGCCGAAAAGTCCTATGTTATTCAATACAGCAACTACCATATTCTCCGGCTCACCGCCTGCGGCATCCGGTTCTTCGGACAGCGAAGAATAAGTGCCGCGAGCAAGTTCAGCTCGGATAAGAGCCCGCACGTCCTCCGTTGAAAGGCCTGCCGCTGTCACTTGAATTGTGCCGCCGGCATCCAAAAGGTCGGGATATTTTTGCAGATAGTCCGTCAGCGCTTGTACGACGACGCTGCTTTTTTTAGAGCCAATACGCTCAAGGAACTCTCCTGCCTGCTGCTGCTCGGCGGTGCCGGCGGGGAATTGCAGTGAAAAACGAAAGCCATTTTTCGTCCTCATGCATCCACCAGCTCCATGCGCCGTAGCTGTTCTGTCCCCAGCGCCTGATAGCCCATGGCGTTCGCCTTGGTGTCGGAAATAAATTCAGCCTTGGCTACCAGCGGCGATTTCTCCAGATGCTCGCGCAGCAAAATCGCTCCGCCGCCAATGAATATCACCGGGTTGGAACGAAGGTCAACCTGTAGTTCACGCAGCTTATCCAGAATGGTGTCAGCGTGTTGCTTGGCTGTTGTGCGGATGGTTTCCTGCACCTCAGAGGGCAAAATGGTTTCGCCGCCCCGCAACACCGCCGCGATATGCTCATTATCAATGGTCATGTCATACAGCGAATTCACCTTACCGATCAGCTGGTTTTCCATGGTGATGATCCCGGTTTCAAGCGAGCGGCAGAATTGCAGGTCGGGTTTACCATTGCGCAGCAGCAGCACATCGGTGGTCATGCCGCCGATGTCCACGATGAACAGGCTTTTATGTTGTGCCAACCGCGCACCCTGCGGTGCCACTGCGGCGTAGGCCTGCGGATAGACGAAAACATGGCGAATGGTCAGGCACAGCTTCGTGTCATTGTAGGTGAAGTGTACCGGGCACAGTTCTTTGAAATAGCGCGCGAACGACTCGCGCAGGTTGCCGAAGTGTTCCGGCGGAAGGCCCACGGCCAAGTCCACTGTGTTCAGAGGTTTGAGCGGACCCACGGCGGCAAGCTCTTTCACGATGGCGAACAGGCTCAGGATAAAAAAGCGGTTGTTCAGGGTTTTGTCGCGCTTGAAGGGAAGGCGGGTGTTGGACAGCGTCCAGAATCGCCCGTCATATTCGATGATTTCCTCAGCCAGAGGCGGTTTTGACAGATGTTCGGTCAGCCCGGAACAAAACTGAAACCAGGGCGTTTTGATGGCGGAATTGCCGTGGTCGATTGCGATTAGCATGGTGGTGTACCTCCTGTTATGATTTAAAAATTTTGTGAAACAAAGTCGTCAAGGCCGTTGTAATCCGGGTTCCACAGATAGGTTCCGTAGCAAAATCCCAATGCCATGAGTTTTTGAGCGAGGCTATCGTAGCCGCTCTGCACATGGGGGTTGTATAGAAAATCCATGTCAAACGCGGTCATGATATGCCGCACCCCAAGCCGCCTGAGTTCCAGCAGAGTTTTCTCCGAATGCGTCAGCGCATTCACGCCGGGCACTGCCAGAACGGTGTGCCCAGTCAGGCGATGCACCACATCGGCTTTCAGCGGACCCTCAATGAGGATGATCGTTTCCTGCGGCGGGCCGGCAACATGCGTCCAGCCCTCGGCGCGGCAGCCATTCGTATAGCTCGCACTGGAAATCCAGCGAAACTTGCGCTTGAGCACATTGTCCCGGCGGAGCTGCAAGCCCTGTATGCGGCCCTGCACATCCCGCACGGGAATCAGAATGCCGCGATGCTCGGATACAAACTGCCATTGGTTGTCCTTCATGTAGAAGCCGGGAATACCCGCAAGGGAATGCCCGTCAGCGAGAAGTTGTTTGGCAAGGGTTTTTGTGCCTGCAATTGGTGTGGTGCGATAGCCGTTATGCATTATGGTTTCAAGCGGCAAGCCACGGTTTGTGAGGTTCAGTTCATGATCAGGCTCCAGTGTCAGCCTTGCCAGCAGCGCCCGATAAACCACATCCCGCACGGCGATATCCGCACAGGGCGATTCAACCGGGGGCGCGGGCGTCGGCTTTCGCTGTGCCGGCACGATGTTGCTGCCCATTTTTGAGCGCAGATCCGCAAGCACTCTGTCGCGCGGAATATCTGTGATTAGGGCGTATAAATCAAACACGCCGCCCTTTATATCGCAGCGCGCACATCGAAACACATCTTTTTCAAGGTGGATGTTCAGGTGCTTGCCTTGTTCATTGTCGCAGCGCGGACATGAAACATAATAATCCCGGCGGAACTGCGGCGGGTCGGGCAGACCCACCAGCGGCAGAACATCAGCCATGCGGTAGGTTATCATTGACGTTTCCTTTCCGGGGAGCGGGTTTCTCCGCTCCCCTTGTTGATTTTTATGCGGCCTGTTTCTCCGCGTGTTCGCAGATGAGTTTTGCCGCCTCCTGCATTTCGCCGGAGCAATTCTTCGCAACCCAGACCAAAGCTTTTGGGTCAAGGGTGATCATATCGCCCAGCGTTTTGCCTTTGTATTTTCCGATGGGACACGGCAGCATGATTGCCTTTTCATAGGTCATCGGCTGCGGCTCCGGTATGGTCACTTCCGGTACAGATTCCGAGGCTTCTCCATCCACTCCAGCCAGTTCATCCACAGCCGGGGTATCATATCCCTCCCCGGCGGCATAGAACTGCAAGCCGAAGCCGGCATTGCGCAGGGCAATGCCCTGCGCAGCGGTCTGCGCCCACTCGCGGGGCGAGATGGTCGGTTTGTCCTGCACATAACCACGCGAAGCTGTGGCCTCAGCGAGAAAATGTTCCGGCGGGTCGTTGTAGCTGCGGTACACCCGCGCTGTTGCGACAAAACAATCCCTTGCCGGCTGCACCGTGACAGCAATACGCCCTTCGGGATATTTCAGCCGAAACCAGGCCATTTGCGCCATGACCGGCAGACGCGTTCGTTTTTCGTTGGTACTCAGGTCGTTGTACTCCACCGCCAGTTCCATGGGATTAAAGCCCTCCACGGCGTTGATGGTGCAGATTGTTTCTTGTGCACTCATTGTTCCATCTCCTTTTTAATGTCAATATAGCAATTGCGATGCTGCATCCAGGCGGGCAGCAAGGTTTGCAGAGTGCTGCTAATATCAGCAGCATATTGTTCCGGTGTGCCAGGTCGGTAGCTTTTGAAGCGCCGCTGGTAATCAGCAATGACCTTTCTCAGGCTTGCGAGCGCTGTTTCGCGCTGCTTTTGCTGGGCCGGGTCTGCGGCTTTTCCGAACTGGCGTTCCTGCGCAAGATGGTGAAAATAGGCATCCACCATCCTGTAATGCGCACCGAGAATCTTCGCGTCGGTCGTGCTGGGCGCTGTGTTCTGAAACATTTTGCAGCACTCAATCACGCCAATGCGGTAGGTCAGTTCCTGGAACAGCCAAAGCTGCGCAGTCGTAAGGGTTGGTTGAGCCTCCAGCGCCGCCTTTTGGGCTTGCAGTTTTTCGAGCNTGGTCATGATANGTTCTCCTTATCTGTTTGTACATTTTTTCTTGCAAATGGATCAGGTGCAAAAATTTTGTGGCGCCAATCCAGTTTCTCATAATTGGTTCGGCAAACCGGGCAGTCATGACCCACAACTACAACATCTGATGAGTCGTAAATGCCGCCAATCGTATCACCAATCTGTTCGTCGCAACGAGCGCAGTAGTAATAACCGAAGGAAGTTTTTTGAATGCTACTGTGACCTAGTAGGCTACAAACCACGTCGTTGCGAGTTTCCTCGTCCATGTCCCCAAGAGCCTCTAATTTTGCCATTAGCTCTTGTTCTGTGTTGATGCTAATCATAGTCAGTTCTCCTTATCATTGATTCTCGCGGCAAGCATGGTGCCGCGTTTTTCGGTATCGGTCGTGCGGATCGCCATGGCGAGGGCTTTGCGCTCTCCCACCAAAATGACCCGCTGCTTTGCCCGGGTGATGGCGGTGTAGACCAAGGGGCGTTTCAGCATGATGTAATGGGCGCTTTGCAGATTGATAATCACCGTTTGATACTCGCTGCCCTGGGATTTGTGGACAGTGGAGGCATAGGCCAATTCGAGCAGCTCCAGTTCGGAACTGTCGTAATCGGCTGTGCGTCCGTCGCCGAAATCCACATGCAGTGAGGATTCGTCATCGGTTTTCGTAATCCGCGTGATATAGCCCACGTCGCCGTTGCTGATGTCGCCATTATTCTTGATCTGCATCACCTTGTCGCCCATGCGGAAATGGCGTTTGCCGTCAGCAAGCTCGGGCTTACCGGAATCGGCCGGGTTTACGCATTCCCGCAGACGTTCGTTGAGGGCATAAACCCCTGTGGCTGTTTTTACCCGATAGGGCGTCAACAGAGCGACGTTGTCTATGCCGCAACGCTGCACCTCCTGCAGATAGATTTTTTGGATGATATCGGCGGACTGATCCAGATCAGCCGAAGCGTGATACTGGAAGTCATCGCCGTAGTCCAATTGAGGCTTGCCATGACGAATCAGTGCCGCGTTGGCCGCAACAAGGCTTCCGGCGTCCTGCCGATATACCTTGTCGAGCTTCACCACCGGGATTGCTTTGCTGGCTATCAGCTCACTGAGTACCGCGCCGGGTCCCACGGAGGGTAGCTGATCGGCATCGCCGACAAGCACCACTTGGCATCCGTCGGAGACGGACTGCAACAATTGCCGCGCCAGAAAGACATCCAGCATGGACACTTCATCCACGAGAACCAGATTGGCTTCCAGCGGTTTCGGCTCGTTGAACGTGCTGTGGGTTAGGAAATCTCCGGTGGAGATTTCCTCCCAGGCCGCCTTAGCGGTCTCGCCGGCAACCAAACCCAGTGCCTTATGAATCGTTGATGCAGAAAATCCGTTGCATTGCTCCATGCGTCGGGCCGCGCGCCCTGTTGGGGCACAGCAAACAATTTCAGCATTTTTACAGTTTCGGCAGTAAATGTTCAGCAAAAACCGCTGTACAAGGGTTTTGCCTGTACCCGGCCCGCCCGTGATGATACTCAGGGGCGAGGTCAAGCAAGTTATCACGGCCTGCTTCTGCTCCGGGGCCAGAGTCATACCCTGACGCAGTTCTTCCTGCTGGATTTCCGCATCCAAATCCCATTTGGTTTTTGAAACGCTGCCGCACAGCAGTTTTTGCACACGCTGTGCAATGGCCTGTTCCGCTCTTGCCGTTACAGCTCGGTAGACGAAGTTCTGATAGATCGCTAGCGCACCTTCCTGCAAGAGCAGAAATGCCTCTTCCATGATGTCCTGGTCCGTCAGACCGGGAGTATCAAGGAGTTCCGCGCACTGCGTGCGGTGCTTATGTTTTTCCAGACACAGGTGACCTTTGGTTTCGGCATCCTTCAGCACCTGCAGCAGCCCGGCACGGATGCGCTCGCCGGACAGG
>JGI994J12354_10001459_pt1 | contig 23893 bp, 22 predicted proteins | sample IntmicLarv3ML3BL_FD_12354 | JGI IMG/M metagenome (IMG submission 12354)
CTCATAAAAAGTATTTTTATAATTATATCATAGACCACTTGAAAATAACATAAAAATACTCAAAATGTTTCACGTGAAACATTTTGAGTATTTTTATGTTATTTTCAAGTGGTCTATGATATAATTATAAAAATACTTTTTATGAGGTGAATTTTTTGGCAAAGGTAATTTCAATAGCTAATCAAAAAGGCGGTGTAGGGAAAACTACTACTGCAGTAAATTTAAGTACTTGTGTTGCATATAAAGGAAAAAAAGTGCTTTTAATTGACACTGATCCTCAGGGAAATGCAAGCAGTGGTATGGGAATTGACAAAAAGAATGTAAAATATTCAATGTATGATGTTTTAATTAATGATATATCCTTGAAGGATTGTATAATAGAGACAGCTATACCTACATTTCATATATGTCCTGCTAGCATCAAACTTGCTGGTGCAGAGATAGAACTTGTACCTCTTTTTTCAAGAGAGGCAAGAATGAAGAATGCAATTGATCAAATTAAAGATGAGTATGATTACATATTTATTGATTGTCCTCCTTCATTGGGATTACTTACATTAAATTCATTAACAGCATCAGATACTATACTTGTTCCAATTCAATGTGAATATTATGCACTTGAGGGATTGAGCCAACTGATGGAGACAGTAAAACTTGTGCAGAGACATCTTAATCCTAAAATTGGTGTTGAGGGTGTAGTTCTTACAATGTTTGATGCAAGGACAAATTTATCAATTCAAGTGGTTGAAGAAGTTAAAAAATATTTTAGAGACAGAGTTTATAGAACAGTTATACCAAGAAATATAAAGTTGAGTGAAGCTCCAAGTTATGGACTTCCAATTGTTATATATGACAAAACTTCTAAAGGTGCAGAGGCATATTTGTCATTGGCATCAGAACTTATAGGTCACAAGGAGGGATAAGAGATATGGCAGGATTAAAGAAATCAGGTCTTGGAAGAGGTCTTGGTGCATTAATAGAAAATGTTGAAACTACTGATAGCAATGGAGTTGTAGAAATAGATATTAATAAAATTGAACCAAATATAAATCAGCCGAGAAAATATTTTGATGCTGACAAAATTCAAGAATTATCAGAGTCAATAAAAAGGCATGGTCTAATTCAACCTCTTATAGTATCAAAGGATAAGGATACTGATGTATATCATATAATTGCAGGAGAGAGAAGATGGAGAGCTTCAATGCAAGCGGGTTTAAAGAACTTACCTGTTGTTATAAAGGAAGTAACCTCTAAAGAATTAATGGAACTTGCAATAATAGAAAATATACAAAGAGAAGATTTAAATCCCTTAGAAGAGGCAGAGGCTTATGAAAAATTAAGTAAAGAACATAATATGACTCAGGAAGAAATATCTGAAAGTGTTGGAAAGAGCAGACCTACAATTGCAAATACTATGAGACTTCTTACACTTAGTGATGGTGTAAGAAAAATGATTGTAGATGGTTCTATATCTGCTGGACATGCAAGATGTATAGCAGCAATAAAGGATAGAGAAGTGCAGAATAAAATTGCAGCGCTTATTGTTTCGCTTGGAATGAATGTTCGTCAAACTGAAGAATATATAAAAAAATTAAATTCTTCAAAAGAGAAAAAAAATAAGATAGTTGAAAAGAAAAGTGTAGAAAATTCAGTTGAAATAAAATTTATAGAAAATTCTCTAAGAGATATTTTTAATACAAAAGTAAATATTAAAGATGATAAAAACAAAGGGAAAATTGAAATTGAATACTATTCTGCCGATGAAAGAGAGAGAATTCTTGAAATTCTACAAAAAAAGTAAAATGTTTCACGTGAAACAAATTATCTTATGTGGAGGAAAATATGACAATTGACAAAACAACTTTGATAATAGCGGGCTCAGCAGTTGGTTTAGTTTTTATAATAATGATAATAATAATGATTATGTTGTCGAAAAAGCTAAATAATTATATTGAAAAACAAGATTATATTCAGAAAAAAATAAATAATCAAAAAATAGAAGATTTATTAATGACAAATATAGAACAACTAAGAAAAGTTGAAAATAATTATAAGCAAATAATAAAAGATATTGACAGAATGAAACTTAAGCTTGGAGGAGCTCTTCAAAATGTTGGTATAGTAAGATATTCAGCGGCAGCAGAGGTTGGAGGAGAAATAAGTTATTCAGCATCATTTATTGATGACTATGATAATGGATATGTAATTACAGGTATGTATTATCGTGATGGAATGAATACTTTTATAAAACATATAAATATGGGCGAATCCAAAATACCCTTAACTCCGGAAGAAAAAAAATCACTACAAAAAGCCATAGAATACAAATTTGATAAAAACAGAAAGTTTAATATATCTCTATGAGTGAACTTATAATTTCAAATATCTATAAAAGCTTCGGAGCAAATGAAGTTCTGAAGGGACTTACAATAGAAATAAATAAAGGTAATGTTTATGGAATCGTAGGAAATAACGGATGTGGAAAGACAACATTATTTAAAATATTAACCGAAATCATAAAACAAGATTCCGGTGATATTTTTATGCGTTCTGGAGTGAAAACAGGATATTTGGAACAAATGCCACAGACAAAAGAGGGAATAAAGGTTATTGATGTATTAAATGATGCTTTTAAAGATATTCACAGAATAGACGCACAAATGACAGAAGTGGCAAACAAAATTTCAGAAAATCCAGAAAATGAAGGACTTTTGAAAAAATATTCTTCATTGCAATCTCAATTTGAGGTGTTGGATGGACATTCAATAAATGAAAAATTAAAAAAAGTTACACAAGGGTTAAAGATAAATGAAGAAATGAGAAAAAGCGTTTTTCAAACACTCAGTGGAGGAGAAAAGACGAGAATCTTGTTAGCAACATTACTTTTAAAAGATACAGATATATTACTTCTTGATGAACCCACAAATCATCTTGATATAGATTCAATAGAATGGCTTGAGCGATTTATAAATAATTATGCTGGAACAATTTTGATTATATCTCATGATAGATATTTTTTGGATAAAGTGTCGGATTACATTGTCGAAATTGAGAATGGAAAAGGAACTCTATATAAGGGGAATTATTCTGCATTTTCATTGGAGAAGGAAAAGAATAGAGAGAAGCAGGAAGAACTTTATGAAAGACAGCAAAAAGAGATAAAGAGGATTGCAGATAGAGCTCGTCAACTACATGATTGGGCAAATAATGAAAAAGGACATAGAAAAGCTTTTGCAATGGAGCGCCGCATAGAGCATATGGACAAAATTGAAAGGCCTTCTGCGGAAAAAAAGATAAAAATAGGAGTAAACTCGAAACAATTTGCTGGAAAAGAAATATTAAGGGCAGAGGATATAACGTTTAGATATGATAAAAGAATTTTTGAAAATGCATCACTCTCAATATATAAAGATGAGAACACGGCTATTATAGGTTCAAATGGATGCGGAAAAACTACATTTTTGAAATTGGTCTTGAAAGAATTAGAATTAGAGGCAGGAAATATAAGGATTGGAAAGTCAGCACAAATAGCATATCTACCTCAAAATGTTGTTTTTGAAAGGCCAGAGAGAACAATAATGGAGCTTGCTCAAAATGAGTTGGGATTAAAAGCGGGAGAAGTGAGAAATCTTCTTGCAAAATATAAATTTACTGGTGATGATGTGTTTAAAGAAGTAACTGTGTTGTCTGGAGGAGAGAAATCCAGATTAAGACTTTGTATTCTTTTACAGAAAAATATAAATATTTTGATTTTGGATGAACCTACAAATCATCTTGATATAATGTCCAGAGAGGTTTTAGAGGATATGCTCGGCGAATTTGAAGGGGCATTAATGTTTGTATCTCATGATAGATATTTTATAAGAATGTTTGCAAACCGTATTGTTGAAATAAAAGATGGCAAATTTATAAAGTATAATGGTGGATATGACTTATACAAGGAAGAGAAAGAACTTGAAGAAATCGAAAAAGAGAAAAGAGAACAACTTTTAAAAGCAAATGAAATAAAAGAGCGTCAGCAAGCTGATGACGAGGAAAAAAGAGAGAAACAGAAAAGACAGAGAGAAAAAGATCCTTGGAGAATAAAAAAACTTGAAGAAATTGAAAATTCAATAACATTAAAAGAAGAAGAAATAGCTAATATAGATGAAAAACTTTTTTCAAATATAACTTATGAAGAAATTTGTAAACTTACAGAAGAAAAAGAAAAAATAACACTTGAAATTGAAGAATTATTTGTCCTTTGGGGAAAATATTCGTAGATTTAAAATAAATCCACCAATTATTCCAGCAAATAATCCGCCAATATGTGCCCAATTGTTTATATTTGATTCTGTAGATATAAATCCATAAAAGGCATTAAAGAGGATAATCAATATAAAGGATGTCATATTTTGTGCATATCTTAGAAAATTATTTTTCCTGTTAATCCACAAGTATATCATGATTCCGCCAAGTCCCAGGCAGCATCCAGAGGCGCCAATAGATATAATACCAGGATCAAGCAGAAAGAGTGATAAAATATTTCCCACAAGACCAGTTAAAAGATATATGCATATAAACTTTGTTTTCCCATAAAATCTCTCAACCACTTCTCCGCAAATATAGAGAAAATACATGTTACTAAGAAGATGTAGAAGGTCTGCATGCAAGAACATTGAGGTTATCAAGCGCCAGTATTGATTGCCAGCTAAGATTTCATAGCCGCGTTGACAGCCTATTGCATAGAAAAGGTCCACACCATATGTTTTTTCCATAAAATATCCAATTAAAAATATTAATATATTTGAAATGATAAAGACTTTTGTAAGAGTAAATCCCTTCAATCTCTTCACCTTTTGTGTCTGAGTTATTTCAGAAAGTTTTTTAACTATATCGTTTACAGTATATATATTGCTTTGTTTAAAAAATTCATTGAAGCAAGTATTTACATATGGATAAATCATTTTTTGTATTGGGTTGTTTAAGTTTACTGAATATTGTTCTGATGAATTTGAACATAGCAAAGTTATTGATAAATTTATGGTGGACATACCTGTTGAATTTCTCAGATTTTCCAAAAATGTAGTTGCAAAGAAGTCACAGAATTGCATGTATTCCGGAAAATTAAAGCTTGTGAGGACAACATAATAAGAAGCAATAATAGGCTTTTTTCTTGACAACTGTCTTTGCTGAAGGGAAGAGCATAAAATATTTATATCGTTTAAAAGGACTTGAGGAGATAATAAATCACCGTCAACCAATTTTAAAATGAAATCTGAGGAGAGAATGCGTTTTTCAAGAATATGCTGTTCTGGGGTAAGCAAAAGCTGACCATTAGATGTTTTGGCAGGAAGAAAATTCCTCCTGTCAATCATACTATAAGTTAATGCATTTATAAGATTAGTGTTTTGATTCATAGAATACCTTTTCATTAGGATAGATATATCCAAAAACATCCCTTGCTACCTTTTCATAAAAAGCATCCGTTCCTATAGAGTGATATTCTTCTTTAAGCTCGTTATTCTTTAATTTCTCGGCATCAAGTCTGGCAAGCGCCTGATTATATTCATAAGTAGTTTTATCGAAAAGGACATTCTGATTTACTAATGTAATCAGTAAATATACTAATAATGCCAAAAATACGGTTCCAGCTTTTCCATTTAAACTGGCTTTGTCTTTTGTCGGTCATAAAATCCCCCTAAAGAGTTATATGTATAACCATTCTATATTAAAATTAGCAGATGTGTCAAGATTTTCTATTAAAGAATTTTCTTATAAAAGCTCTTGTGAGCATATAATATAAGAAAAAGCCAAAAATCGAGCTTAAAATGGCGTATGCTTTTATTTCTCCGTCAAGGAGGTTGTAATTCATTATATATACAACAATCGTGAAAATAAGCCAAAAAATAGCGTCTGACAGGAAGGTAATCCATTTGTTTTTTCTAAACAATTTTCGTAGCATTCCAAATATATCAAAGAGTATTGAAAAACCAAGTCCGGCAAGTACAAAGAAAATCATGACGATTCCCTGATGATATGTAAAATCAGACATAATTGCCTCCTCATTTAACAATAATGTTGAACAGTTTTTTACGGGATTTTTTATTGGCATATTCTAAAGTATTTATATATCCGCCAATTGAAAGCTCAAAATTTTCCAAGTTGAGTTTGGTTACCTTTAATCCAGAACCTCGAATGAGCAGTCTTCCCAAGTTTGTCTGTGTTATAATTAAGTCCTCATTAAAGCTTTCAACATCAAGAACGCCGGTTATTTTGAGTGTTTCACGGTTTTCAAGAATTATATTTTGAGGAGTTTGTGGTACATTTTTGTTTTTATCATTGATTGGCATTATATCACCTGTTTTTATATAATCTGTGAGTAATATATGTTGAAAAATTTCGTGATATGCGTAAAATATAAGTCTTTCTTTCACTGCGGTGAGAATTTCTCATATTTTATTCTGTAAAATAATATAATTATGAATATAATAGTTATAAGGACAAAATGTCTGGAACTAGGGGACTATAAAAACCGCTTCATTTTCTTAGAAAATGAAGCGGTTTTTGGTTGTAATACCAAAGAAAAAAGCGAATGCACTTTTGGGCACATTCGCTTACTTTAAACAAATAATTAAAGTCCGTATTTTTTCTTAAATTTGTCTACACGTCCGCCTGTATCAGTAGTCTTCTGTCTGCCTGTGAAAAACGGATGACATTTTGAACAAATTTCTATGTTTAAATTGGCCTTGGTTGATCCTGTTTCCCAAGTTTCACCACATGCACATTTGACAGTAGCAGTATTGTAGTTAGGATGAATTCCTTCTTTCATTGTATGTTCACCTTCTTTCAATTAACATGATCTCCGGTCATTTTTCCTGTTCGGAGACCGAGCATTGTTTAATATAACATAAAGAGGATTGTGTTGCAAGTACCTTGATGTCACTTTTTAATATTTTTATTGTTTCAGTTTTTACCACCAAGTTTACCACCAAAAGAAGTATTTATTGTTTTAATGAACTCCTCATTTGTTTTGGTCTGTAAAAGCTTATTTACAATCATTTCAGTTACATCTGCGGTTCCCAAATTAGTCATTGCTTTTCTCACTGCCCACATGCTGTTTATTTCAGATGAAGATAAGAGCAATTCTTCTTTACGTGTTCCAGATTTATTAATATCAATAGCAGGAAAGATTCTCTTTTCAGAGAGCTTTCTGTCAAGATGAAGTTCCATATTACCAGTTCCTTTAAATTCTTCGTATATAACTTCATCCATTTTACTTCCGGTATCAACCAAAGCAGTGGATACAATTGTAAGACTTCCTCCATCTCTGATGTTTCTTGCTGAACCAAAGAATCTTTTTGGTTTATGGAGAGCACCAGGATCAAGACCTCCTGAAAGAGTACGACCTGTAGGGGGAATAGTAAGGTTATAGGCTCTGGCAAGTCTTGTCATACTATCTAGGAGAATTACAACATCTTTTCCATGTTCAACAAGTCTCTGTGCACGCTCAATAACCATTTCCGCAACTTTAATATGTCTTTCCGGAACTTCATCAAAAGTTGAAGATACAACATCACCCTTGATGGATTCACGCATATCGGTAACTTCCTCAGGTCTTTCGTCTATAAGAAGAACAATAAGCTCAACTTCGGGGTAATTAGTAGTAATACTGTTTGCAATTTTCTTCAAAAGAACAGTTTTACCTGCCTTTGGAGGAGAAACGATAATACCCCTTTGTCCCTTTCCGATAGGAGAGATAAGGTCAATTAATCTTGTTGAAAGTTCTTTTGGATGAATTTCAAGTTTAAATTTCTCGTCAGGATATATAGGAATTAAAGATTCAAATGGTTTACGCTGCATTGCAACTTCAGGAGCAAGTTCGTTAACAGAGAGAACCTCAAATAGTGCGGGGAACTTCTCGTTATCCTTTTGCATCCTGCATTTACCAATTATTTTGTCACCTGTTTTTAAAAGGTTTTTCTTTATTGTTAGTGGTGCAACATATACATCTTTAGGTCCGGATAAGTACCCCGAACTTCTTAAAAAGCCATATCCATCAGTGAGAACGTCCAACATGCCAGAGAGGATTTCATAAGGTTCTTCAACATGATCTTTTTTCTCGGATTTTGTCGCAGATTTATCAATCGGTTTTTCAGTTTTGTCTTTGTTATCCTTATTATGGGATTTATCAGAAGACTTATTTGAATTTTTATTGCCGGATCTATTTTTGTTATCCGGAACTTTTTTCCCACTGCCAGTTTTAATTACAAATGGAGCACTTTTCTCCTGTTTGGGAGTCTCCTTTTTTACAGCTTCAACATTTTCAGAAACTTTTTCTGTTTCAACTGTTTTCTTCGCCTCTGAAAAACTAGGTATTTCCTGTTCCTCAAATGGAGCAAGATTTTCTTGTTTTTTCTCAGTTGTTTTATTTCTTGAAGGTCGTCCGCGTCCGCGTTTTACAGTGTTTGAATTTTCTGAAACAGTCTCGTTATTTGATAGATTGTCTGTTGAAGAGGTGATATCTGATGGGGTTTCTGTTGTGCTTTTCTCTGCAAGTTCTTCGTATACAGCCTTTTTCAAATCTTCGACGGTGGTTTTCTTTCTGCCCCTTTTCTTTGGAACAGGGTCTTCTTTAGTAGTTTCTTTTTCTTGTTTTGGTTTAGCTTTTTCGGAAGTTATTGTATTCGGATGTTTTTTCTCCGCTTCTGATATCATTTCAATAAGTTCTTTTTTCTTAAGTTTATCATATTCGGAAAAACCCATTAATTGTGCAATATACTTCAAATCAGCCAATGATTTGTTGCCCAAGTCTACATCGTTCATTTTGTTTACACCCCTTAGTTAATTAAGTAAAAAATATTTTGAATCGCTAGATAGTGCTAATGAAAAATTCACACAAGGATTATAACAGAGTTATTTTGTCCTGTCAATCATTCTTATATCATCACCCGCAAATTTAAGGAAATTAAATTCACTAAATAAGCGAGACCCAATTCTCTCGGAATAACGTTTGTATATTTCCCGTTGTGTAAGATTGGTTGATATTATTATATGGCAAGGACGTTTGCCGCAAATTTCTTTTTTCTTATTTAATATTTCAAGAAATTCTGAATTTCTTGATTCAGTCAAACTTTCGGTGCCAAGATCATCTATTATGAGAAGTTCGGCATTTATTAAATCTGAAATTTGAGGACCATTGGCAATTTCAGCAAACTTACCCATGCGTGAAGCAGTAATTATGTTAAATATATCAGTGGAAGAAAGGTAGAGAACTGGGATACCCTTTCTAATCAATTCATTCGCAATACATGCGCACATAAAAGTTTTTCCAACACCAACAGTTCCGGAAATTAACAGATTTTTCAAAGAAGTATCCCCAAAATTATCAGCAAACTTTCTGCATATATTATAGTTCTGCATCATAAGTTTTTTTGGTGAAACATCAGTTCCGTATCTCTTTTTATCTGAGATATGTGAATAAAAGTTTATATCGAATTTTTCAAAAACCATACTCTGATTCGAATCAAGTGTAAAATTTTTATATAGTTTTTCAATTATTAATGTTCTGTAGCAGGAACATTTAACCATGCTGGAACCTGTGCCAATGAAGCCTGTATCAGAGCATTTTTCACAGAAGTATTTTACAAAAAGCTCAGATTCAGGAATGGACTTTTCTCGCAAGAAATTTTTCTTTTCTTCCTTTATGTGAAAAATTTTTTCTTCGAGCTGTTTTCTCTCCTCTGTATTTCCTGAAATTGCAGATTTACTCATCTCTATTCCAAGAAGTTTTATCCTTGAATCAATTTCTTCAAGCTTTGGGAACTTTTTATATAAAGTGGTACGGCGATCCTCTAATTGAAAAAGAGCATCAAAGCGACGTTTTTCATAAATTCGTGATATTTCATTTATATTATTCTTCATAGGCTCTCTTTTCTAATTTGTCAAAAAATTCATCATCATAGTTATGCTGGTTTTCAAAATCCCAGATTTTGTTTTTATCAGGAGGTGACCCCTTTTTTTCTTGATATCCGCGTTTCTTTTCTTCTTCATAGGAGATTACGGCATCCTCTGTTCTTATACCTGCATTAAACCACTCGGTTATGAATTTGTCAAAAGTATTGACAGATTTATTTTTGATGTAAATGGATTTCCTTAGTGATTGTTCTATAATTTCAAATGGATACTTGTAATCAAAATACCATTTGTGAATTATAGCTTCCTGATATTCATCTAAATCCCGTATATTGGATTTCTTTACAATGAGATTTCTAAAAGTTCTGTATTTCTCATATTCCATAAGGTGCTGGTCAAGTTGATCAGGGGTTTGGATACCCTCTTTGAACCAATTTTGAGCAACCTTTCTTACATACTCTTTGCCTCGGCTGAGGGATTGCCCCATTTTTGAAAGATGTTGTGCACAATGACTGAAGAGCATAACCATTACAGCATCATCAAAAGAATATTTTTCAAACCATAAATCAATTTCGCCATACCAAGAATTACCCATTTGTCCAGCAAAAAACGTGTCGCTTATATGTTTGATGGTATTCATTCGCACAGTTGCATTTTTCTTGACAGAAGGGGTCTGTGGGTCGAGAGATGTTTTTGGTCTGTAGTATTTTAAGAGTTCTTTCTCCTTTAAATCAGTAAGTTTGATTTTGTGGTTGTTTTGAACAGATTCGCTTTGAATAATAAGTCCAAAAGTTTCAAGTTTTGTAAGACATTCAGTAAATTGTTTTTCGGATATTCCAAGAAGTTCTGGAAGTGGTTTGGTATCTACTTGGGTTTTGTTTCCACTGGTTGACAACAAAAACACACAGTACAAGTAAATTCTTACACTGTCGCCATCCAAAACAGGCAAATATTCTTTTATAAAAATATCCGGCAAATAAGTATCGGAAAAAAGCATTTTAGCATTTATTTCAAGGCTCATGGTCTATCCCCTTTGATTATTATTAACTTAAGTATAATTGTCAGCTTGTACTATTGTATCACCAAACGAAAATAAAATAAATTCATTGTATTTGCGGTTGCTTTTGACTAAAAAATCAAATATAATAAGGCTTAAACTGCGTATAAAGTCAATACAGGAGGAACCGAGTTGAATAAGGTTATAATGAAAATATCTATGAGCGTACTCATTTTTGTTACTGTAATTTTTACGGTTCTTGCGATTTTACAGTTGTTTGTAGTACCTAGTATTGATTTTTCAAATTGGTATGTCGTACTGCTTTTAGGTATTTTTGCACTAACACAAATCATATGTATTATAACCCAGAAGTTTAGTTTTAAAAAGATTGGATTTTATCTTTTGCATATTGGATTGATTGCTTTCCTTTTAGGAAACTTTATGTATTTCATGAAAGGACAGTTGGTTGAAATGGTCATGCCAATTGATGGAATGTCCTATTCAAGTATAAAAAAAGATACTGGAGAGTTTATAGATTTGGGATTTGGAATAAGTATAAACGAATTTAATCTTGAAAAATATCCGGATACTGAGGTTGATAAATGGTATGAAGTTAAAGTAACTGTAAACAGAAGCGGAATTCCTGAAAATGAGATACTGGCAGTAAACAATCCAGTGAGAGCCAATGGTTGGAAAATGTATTTAATTGACTATAGCGGAAAATCAATAGGGGTACTGTTCAAATATGACCCAGGTGAGTATATTTCACTTATGGGATTGTGGATGATTATTTCTGGGAGTTTTATAATGTGTTTTTCAGGAATGCGAAGAAAAGTGAAAGCAGGTGATGATTTATGACGGAAACAGCATTGAAAATCATCATAATATGCTCTGCGCTCATTTTTTATGCCGCGGCAATTTTCTATACTATAAAGAAAAATAAAATAGGTGTTGTTTTAAATGTGCTTGCTTTTGCACTGAATATATTTCTTGTAGGTGTCAATTGGGTTAGAAATGGATATGTTCCATTTATAAGTATGTATCAGGTTTTAACCTTTGTGTGTGCATGTTTTACCCTAATGCTCATCTACATTTTCTGTCTTAACAAAGAAAATAAATGGATGGCAGGATATTTTATGTTATGTTCTGGAATTGTTATGACAGGGGTATTCTTTATGGAAACTCCATTGACATGGCTTAGAGTTCCCGCACTTCAATCTGTATGGTTTATACCTCATATACTCTGTTATATGCTTTCATATACGCTCTGTGCTGTTTCTTTTGTAATTTGTATTTCAAGATTTTTTGTCAAAAATGAAGAAAAGAGAGAGTTGTTTAGCAAGGGTATAAATGTGGCTGTTCGTATAGCATTTCCGTTTATGACATCTGGTATGTTATTCGGAGCAATATGGGCAAATGAAATATGGGGACATTTTTGGAGTTGGGACGCCAAAGAGAATTGGGCGCTTATAACATGGCTTATGTATACAATATATTTACACTGCTACAAAACAAAGAGCTTAAGAAAATATATGTATATTTTTATAATAGCAGGATTTATTGCACTTGTAATGACATTGTTCGGAGTGAACTTTTTTTCCTCCGGAGTACATGCATATTCATAAGAGTTAAGGAGGACATATGAAAACTAAAATTGCACTTATTATAGCAGTATTACTTGTTATGATAATAGGCGTGGGACTTTGGGTTTTTGCAGAAGACCCCATTACATATCTGCAAATGAGAGAAGGGTATATATCACCGTCAGATATTTCTATAAGCGGAGATATAGGGTTTGTGTCTGATGCAACATCAAAGAAGGTCTACAAAATTGATTTGACTGATAATTCTTTGATTGCAGAATATCCCATGGAGCAGGTGGCGAATGCGGTATATGCGGAGGGAGAAACTGTTTTTATTCTAGAGGGTGCACTTGAAGGAAATATTATTAAATTAAATTCTGATTTTTCTTCTGTTATTATGAGTGCGGAAACAGGGCATACCCCAAATGATATGCTTATCAATAGAGAAAAAATATATGTGGCTTGCAGATATTCCAATCAAATATATGTTTACAATGAAAATGATTTATCATTGATAACAAAGATTGATGTGCCAAGAGAACCTATGGCACTTACATTGCAAGGTGACAATTTATATGTGGCAACACATTTGAGCAGTGGCCCAGCAAATGCTGATATTGTTTCTGCTAAAGTTGTTGTAATAGATACAGAAGAGGATAAAGTAACAAAGGAAATTCCTCTTTTGAATGGCTCTGGCGGAGTAAAGGGTATTTGTACATCGCCAAATGGTGAATATGTGTATGTTTCAAATATACTTGCAAGGTATACTTATCCAACTACCCAGCTTGATAGAGGGTGGATAAACACCAATTCCATTACAATTATAGAGACAAATACACAGGAAGTTTTAACTGCTGTTTTGTTGGATAGTGTGGAAGAGGGTGCGGGAAATCCTTGGGGAGTGGAATGTTTTGAGAACAATCTTATTGTGTCAATAGCAGGTACAAATGAAATTATGGTAGTGGACACAGAGAAAATGTTTAGAAAGATTGAATATGTAAAGAATGAACGTGATGAAAATGTGAAAAATGTTGAAGAAATTGCCAATTACATCCCGTTTCTTGAAGATTGCAAAACGAGAATTCTCACAGAAAATGTGGGATTGAGAAATTTATCAATAAAAGATGGAAAAGCATATATCTGCGGATATTTTTCAGGAAATATAACAGTATATGATATAAATGAAAGAAAGATTTTGGAAAGTATCTCACTTGGGGAACAGCCAGAAGAAGATAGTGTTCGAATGGGAGAACGTATTTGGAATGATGCTAACAGTTGCTATCAAAAATGGGAAAGTTGTGCAAGTTGTCATCCAGACGCAAGAGTGGATGCTTTAAACTGGGACAATGTGAATGATGGATTAGGAAATCCAAAGAATGCAAAGAGCATGATGTATTCTCATAGAACACCTTATGTTATGACAACTGGTATTCGTGAAAATGCCGAAGTCGCAGTAAGAGCTGGTATGAAATATATACAATTTAATAAGATGGAAGATGATGAAGTGTTATCAATAGATCACTATCTCATGTCCCTTTCACCGATTCAAAGTCCATACTTAAACAGAGATGGCGGACTAACAGATAATGCAAAAGAAGGTAAGAAATTGTTTGAAGAACTCAATTGTATCTCATGTCATTCTGGTCCGATTTTCTCAGATATGAAACGACATAGAACAGCAGATAAAATAGATAATTGGGAATACAGAGATTTTGATACACCATCATTGGTTGAGGCTTGGGCAACTGGACCATGGTTCGCGGGAGGACAGTTTGCAACACTTAGAGAAGCAGTTGTAGCTTCAGTTCCAAAGGATAAAAAGCTCTCAGACAAGCAGTTAGACCAGCTTACAGAATATGTTGCATCCATTGGAAATTCAGAGGAATATTATGGTGTTGAACAGATTAAGTTTAAAGACCCAGAAGGGCTTGAACATTATAACCGAATTGAAGAGGGAAATATTTTTCAAATGAGTGTACGTAAACAACATGAAGCAGGAAATGCTGTTGTGAGTGTGAAACTTTTTGATGAGAGTGGAAAAGAGTTAAAGAGCAAAGAAGTAACACTTAAGGATATGAAGGTGGGAGATCAAGCATTAATTCCTTTGGATTTTGATATGGATGATAGTGTTAAAAAGATTGTTGTTTCAATAAAAGACGAGAATGGTGGTACGCTTGCTACTGATTTTGTCATTACGGCATAAGGAAAGAGAGGTTTGGATATGAAAATAAAAAATTATGTTATAGCAGTTGTGTTGCTCTTTGCAATGATTTTATCGGTAATACCTTCTTTTACCTTTGCAAGTGATGAAACTGTAATTCCGACAAATTATACAGCGGGAGAGTTCGGGTCTCTGTTTGATATGTCCAATAAGTTTGTTGTAGTTAAAAATAAGCAGATGGGCGGATCGCATTATGCCTATACAGAGGGTGTAAGTGATGAAGTAAATGGAGTAATGGGAAGTGAACTTAACTTTGAGCCAGGCTCACAAATGGTTCTTTTAACTCTTGCTGAGGAGAGCGGAAAGATTGTGAGAAAGGAAGAGGTTTTACTTGAATCCAAAGGTGGTGTAATCAGAGATCCTGATGTATCGGCAGATGGTTTGACAGTACTTTTTTCTTGGAAGAAGAGCAGAACTGATGACTATCACCTCTATACTTTTCATTTGGGAAGTAAAACAGTTACACAGTTAACTTTTGGGATTGGAATAGCGGATATAGAACCTAAATATTTACCAAGCGGTAAAATCATATTTTCTTCAACACGTTGTATTGAATATGTTGACTGTTGGGTTACACCAGTTTCAAATATGTATACATGCAATGCAGATGGGTCTGATATTATGAGACTTGGATATGATCAGGTTCATACTACATATCCTACAATAACAGCCGATGGAAGGGTTCTCTATACAAGATGGGATTATAATGACAGAACTCAAATGTATGTGCAGGGAATGTTCCAAATGTTTCCTGATGGAACAAACCAAACAGAGGTGTTTGGAAACAATTCTAGTTTTCCTACCACACTCTTGCACTCAAGAGATGTTCCAGGTGTTTCTGGACTATATGTTTCAATAAGTAGCGGACACCATACATATCAAGCAGGAAAGATGGTATTGGTTGATACTTCAAAGGGCAGAAATGAAGCAGGGGCAGTTACTTTTGTATTTCCTGATTCACAATCATCAAAGAGAAATGAAGAGGATGGACAGAACCAAAGTGGACCTCTTTATAAATATCCTGTAGCAATTAATTCAGAGGAATTTTTAGTATCATATTGCAAAAATGGATGGAGTGAAAATAGAAGAGAAACGCCATTTGGAATTTACTATATGAATTCAAAAACAGGAAAGAGACTTCTTATAAGCGAGGCTACCAGTTCGTATGGAGCGTCTCAGATTGCTGTTATTAAAAACAGAACCATGTTTGAAAGACCTAGTATGGTTAATCATAAAGTAGAAACAGGAACATACTATGTTGGAAATGTTTACAAGGGAGAAATGGAAGGAATAGAAGAGGGAACTGCAAAATATCTTCGTGTAATTGCTCTTGAATTCCGTTCTTCTTCAATTGGTGCAACAATTGCAAGCGGAGTTGGTTCGGCTGACCAGTTTTCACCAGTTGCAACAGGTAATGGTGCATGGGATGTTAAGAGAGTTCTGGGAATCATACCAGTTGAAGAGGATGGTTCAGCAATGTTCCAAGTACCAGCAAACACACCTATATATTTTCAAGTTTTGAATGATGAGGGTGAAATTATTCAGTCAATGAGAAGTTGGTCGACATTAATGCCAAATGAGATTTTTTCATGTGTAGGGTGTCATGAGGACAAGAACACAGCACCTCCTGCGGCAGGTACTACCACAATGGCAATGAAAAAGGGTGTTCAAAAATTACAGCCAGATATTTGGATGGATGTTGAAAATCCTGATATATACAATCCTATTACAGATTCAAAAGGATTTTCCTTCTTGGAGCAGGTACAACCAATTTTGGATAGAAGCTGTATTAAATGTCACAATAATGTGCCAGAGGCACTATTTAAGACTAAAGCACAGTTAGTAGATGATTCTGATGCAAATACTGTTTTAAGGGAAAATGCAATATTACCAGAGGCGTCAAAGGATTGGAAATATAATACAAGTGCAAATGCTGGTGATGGATGGAAAGATGAGTCCTTTGATGCATCTTCATGGAAAACCGGAGCGGCACCATTTGGAACCTTCAGACAGAAGACAGAGTGGAAAACCGGTAAGATTTATATTAGAAATACTTTCCGTGTTACAAATGTTAATGAATTAAAAGAGAAAGATATTATTTTAAAAGTTTTTTATGATGAAAATCCTGAGGTATATCTAAACGGGGAACTAATCTATTCAGCAGAAGGATATCTTACAGAATACAATATGGCAAAGGTAACAGATGCATTTCTTGCAAATGTTAAAGATGGAGAGAATGTAATCGCCGCATCTGCGATAAATACATCAGGCGGACAGATTTTGGATTTGGGAATTTATTCAATGGAAAAGGATACTTCAGATACAGCAAACAATCCGGTTTCATTTGAAGGTTCAAAAGTTTTGGGTGACCGTGAAAAAATGTATTATACTCTTTCATATCTTGTTTTAACAGGATCTGAATCAAGAGGAAATCAATTTGTTGGAAATCCTGATAATGACTATACAAATTGGATTTCATCAATGTCCAAAGAAGCTCCATTAAATCCATATGAGAGCGGTTCGTCAAAGAGCCCGTTGATTGAAAAATTAAGGTCTGGACATGGTGACCTTACTGAAGAGGAAATCCGTACATTTAATACTTGGATTGACTTAGGAGTACCTTTTAGAGGCTCATATGATGAAGCAAACAATTGGACATCAAGAGAGTATCAAGAATATTATGAGAAATTAAACAAACGTAATCATTATACAATGGCAGATCAGGCAGTAAAGAATCCTGTTTCAGAAGAACTTACTATATCTTGCAAAGGGGAATCTACAACAGGAACAGGTTGGGTTACTCTGAATTTATCCAAGAAACTGGCTGCAAATGATACAATTTCTGTTGAACTTCCAGAGGGCGTGGACTATTTCTTCTTGAATATAAATCCAAGACTTCCTGAAACATTGATTTATTGTCCGGATTCGGTATATGAATTCAAGCTATTTGCTGGTTTGAAAAATGTATATCCATCTTCGGTATTTTCCGATTCAAGTCCGGTTATATCGGCTAAGGTAGCAAGTGAGGCAGAGTTAAAGACGTCAAGAAATCTAGCAGTTAATGCCTATGACTATACAAATAATGATTCTTCTTATCCTCATGCAACTGCAAGTGATACATACAACAATGATAAGAGCCCAGAATTTTCAGCACGTAATGCAATTGATGGATTTAAGATTAATGAGGGACATGGAAATTATCCAGTTCAGTCATGGGGCCCTAACAATGTAAATGAAAAACTTTGGTATCAAGTGGATTTCGGTAATGAAGTGTTTGTAAACAATGTGGCAATTACTATAAGAGCAGATTTCCCGCATGATACAAACTTTACCAAAGGTGTGTTGGAGTTCTCAGACGGAACAACTCAGGAAATTGAAATTGATAAGACAAAGGAAACACAAGTTTTTCAAATTGAAGCAAATGATGGGGTTATAAAAACATCTTATGTGAAGATTAGAGATCTTGAAAAAGACAGCTCAGAATGGGCTTCTTTAACAGAGGTTGAGGTGTTTGGAACAGTAAAAGAAGTGCTAGCTCCTAAAATTGAAAAACTTGAAATTGTAGGGGATGTTTCTTTGGATAAAGAATTTTCACCAGATGTTTATGAGTATAAAATTACTCCGGCAAGTAAGGATATATTCTTTACTATCAGAGGAATAGAGGCATCAAATACAAGTGTTATAAGCATGAAGGTTAATGATAATGATATTCCATATGATAATGAGATGGGTCTTACATTGGAGGCGTCCAAAGTGAAATCTGTGAAGATTATATTATCAGGACCAGGTGGTTCAACTGTATACACTCTTAAAGTTGATTCAGAAGCTTCAGCAATTTGGTTGATAGTGGGAATTTGCGCGGGGTAGTATTAATAGGCGGAGGAATAACAGCATTCCTAATGATGAAAAAGAAAAAGGCTAAGTAAAGCCCTTGGTTAGGAAAATTGAAAAGATGTTTACAAAAAAGAGGCTGAAAAGCCTCTTTTTTCGGTTCATGGAAAAATGTTGGGAGCTGTAAAATAAGTTGACAACCAAAAAATATTTAAAAATACAAAGTGATTTATATATTGCAATAAAATAATATATGTAGTCAATTTTTATCTTTTCACTTCCAAGGACACTTACACTCTCATCAGGATAATGCGTGGCTTGGTGGACTGTCCGGATGAGAACAAGTAAATTTGCGAGCTTTTTTGAAAAATAGTTTGGGGTTTTGAGTGAGTTCTCATCAGGATAATGCGTGGCTTGGTGGAATGTCCTGTTGAGAACAAGTAAATTCGCGAGCTTTTTTGAAAAATAGTTGGGGTTTTGAATGAGTTCTCATCAGGATAGTGTGTGGCTTGGTGGACTGTCCGGATGAGAACAAGTAAATTCGCAAGCTTTTTTGAAAAATAGTTGGGGTTTTGAATGAGTTCTCATCAGGATAGTGTGTGGCTTGGTGGAATGTCCGGATGAGAACAAGTAAATTTGCGAGCTTTTTTGAAAAATAGTTGGGGTTTTGAGTGAGTTCTCATCAGGATAGTGTGTGGCTTGGTGGAATGTCCGGATGAGAACAAGTAAATTTGCGAGCTTTTTTGAAAAATAGTTGGGGTTTTGAATGAGTTCTCATCAGGATAATGCGTGGCTTGGTGAAATGTCCTGTTGAGAACTTACATATGGGAAATATTTGTTTATACAAATCAGTATAAACAAATGATTTTTTATATTTTAAAGTAATTATTGGGAAATTATTGACTTCGGCGAATTCTATGTTTTAAAATATTTGAAAAGGAGATTTTTCATGGGCAAGGTTGATAGAAAATTTGTTAACAGAGCAATTGAACAATATAAAGAAAACCTTGTTAATAAAGAGTTTTTCTGTCAGCAGAATGGGGAAATTTTCCCCAAAGGTAGTTTAATAAAAAAGAAATCTGTTAAACGAGGTAAAAATAACAAAATATATAAATATGATGCATATTATTTGGAAGTTACAGTTTATGAAAACAAGAAAAGAAGGCGTGTTTATAAATATATAAGGAAAAGTGAAGTTGAAAGCATAAAATTGTTAATCTTAAAACGCAATAAATTCAAACGTGGGTTAAGAGAATTAAATGCCAAATACCGACCTTGGGAGCGTATGGTGAAAAGGTATATAGATAAAGGGTTAGTGGACCTAAGTCAAATATTAATTGATGTAAACAGGAAAGTCAAAAACAGAACAAGTGCAATAAATCACAGAAAGAGAAAATTTGCGGAAAGTAAATCAGATAAAAATTTTAAAGTATATACCTGTGCAAATGATATAGTAAGGTCTAAAAATGAAGGATTTGTTGCTGATTACCTACATTCGGAAAATATTGATTATATGTACGAATACAAATTAAATCTTAAGTCTCGTAAAATTGGTGATTACACAAAACAAATAGTGCTCAAACCTGATTTTACAATATTTACCGACAAAGGTGTTTTTTACATAGAGTTTCTAGGAAAAATGGATGAATGAAGACTATAGTAATGAGTGGCAAAGAAGAAAAACGGAATATGATATAAATGGAATAAAAATAGGAAAAAACCTAATATGTTTTTCATGCAGTGATGCACAAGAAATAAATTGTAATAAGTTAAAACAGGTTATTCACGAGATTAAACTAGGTAATATTCCGCAAAATATTGTGAATTTGTCATTTGTTCGTTGATTTTGGAGAATTAAGCTTATTTCCTGGGAGAAAGTAGAGAAAGCAATCATCCATTTTTTGACAACCATTTTGACAACCATTGCACAGAAAAAACGACATTTTTCGCAGGTGAACACACAGAAAACACCTAATAATCTGCATTAAAAAAGCCCTGAAACATACCGTTTCAAGGCTTTTTATTTCACGTTTCTAAGAGGATTCGAACCTCCGGCCCACAGTTTAGGAAACTGTTGCTCTATCCTACTGAGCTATAGAAACACAACACAACCGATTATACAACATAAGCAATTAATCTTCAACCTTTTCCGAAACCGCAGTCTCAGAAAAAATAGATTTTTTCACGTGCAAATGATATGCAAATGAAAAACACACATACTTCAAAAGGCAGGCAGAATCACATTTTTCAAAAGAGAATTCGCCCTCATCATCAAAAACCACACAAATTGAATTTTCCATAGATTTACAAAATTCATTGTAAAACATATGCAAAGCATTGTCACCAGCAAACTCAGAGAGTAGCATTTTTATAAGGTTATCAATGTCATTTATGCTATAAAGTTGTTTTAAAGTGCAGATGACAAACAATTTTGCTATATGCGATTTACTGTATTTCTTCTTAACAGGTGGCGGGATGATTTCTTGTTTGACATAATTATTAATCATAGTTTTTGTAATAACGGTGTTTTGGTCGTTGCCAATATAATCTTGAAGATAGTTTTCAAGAATGGTAACCGTTTGGTCAAGGTATAAATCTATTGAAGGAAGTTCATCCCAGCGCGGAAGGTGGAAATTTTTTATATTCATATAAAATCAACCTCACAATAAAGTGAAAAGCTCTTTGGCACCATCTTTGGAAACATGTTCGGCAACTGATTCAACACGAAACTTCGTAGTATTTGCGCCAAAGCGAATTTCGACAATGTCACCAACCTTAACTTCTGAAGAAGGCTTAGCAGTTTTTCCATTAATGGACACTCTTCCACCATCACAAGCCTCTTGTGCTACAGTGCGCCTTTTTATCACACGGGACACTTTTAAATATTTATCAATTCTCATAAATCCATCCTACATCATTTTTTATAATATTACTATGAAAAATATAGTTGGTCAAATTGGAAAAAAGTGATATTCTATATGGAAAGAAAATAAATGAAAATTTTTTTGAAAAATGGGGTACAAAATGTCAGGCGGAGTGAAAAAATGGTATCGTTTAGATAATGCAGCAAAAATATATCCGGCAACAAAAACATCAGTGTGGGCTGCCGTTTTTCGTGTGTCCGCAACTTTTAAGGAAACAATAGACTTGCCCAAAATGGAACTTGCACTTGAACGCACAGCAAAGAGACTTCCTGGGCTGACCGCAAGAATAAGGAAAGGTGTGTTTTGGTACTATCTTGAAATAAATGACAAAACCCCTGCATTACAAGAGGATGTGCAAAATCCCTGCCTCAGAATGTCCGAAGAGGAAAATGGCGGATTTAACATAAGAGTGCGGGTATATAAAAGAAGAGTCGCGGTAGAGGTGTATCATGCGCTTGCGGATGGGGGTGGCGGAACAGCCTTTCTCAAAACCCTGTGTGCTGAATATCTCAGGATTCTAGGACATGAAATACCATATGATTACAAAAACGGGATTTTGGACTGTACACAGCCACCATTGGCAGAGGAAATGGATGACGGTCACAACAAGTTTTCCAAGTTTTCCGTGAATGAAAAACGGGCTGATAAAAAAGCGTATTATATAAGAGGAACCAAGGAAACTTTTGATGTAATTCATATAACAACAGGGATTATTGAAAGTGATATAATAGCAAAGAAAGCCAAGGAGAAAAATCTCACAATAACCGAATATCTTGCGGGAATACTCTGTTATACTGCATACAAAATCCAAGAAGATGAAAATCCCAAGAAAAAGAGGCCCGTAATAGTTCTTTTACCAGTTAATCTCAGAGGCTATTATAACTCGTGTACAATGAGGAATTTTACATATTTTGTGCTGGCAGGCGTGGACCCAAATTACGGAGAATTCACACAGGAAGAGGTTTTTGCAGAAATTCATTACACATTTAAAAGAGCATTGAATGAAAAATACCTAAATGCTAAAATAAGTAAAAATGTAAGTACTGAGAGAAATCCGATTTTAAGGGTAGTTCCTCTTTTCTTGAAAAATATTGCTATGCGTTTGACATATAAATTTGTTGGTGAAAGCCGGAGCACTATTTCTCTTTCCAATCTTGGGAGGATGAACTTGCCGGAGGAAATGCACAAGCAGATGGAGCGGTTTGATTTTATGATAGGCAGGTCACGTTTTACAAATGTAAATTGCGCAGTGGGAAGCTTTGATGGAAAAATGACGATAAATTTTACAAGAGGAATAAAAGAGCCATATGTTGAAAGAGCATTTTTCAGAGAATTAGTACGGCTCGGAATCCCAGTAACTATAGAGAGTAACAGAAATGGAGATGAATAGATGTCTTATTGTGTAAATTGTGGGGTAAAAGTTATAGAATCAGAGGAGAGCTGTCCTCTGTGCAATTGTCCTGTTGTCAATCCAATGAAGGATAAGACTATGCCAGAAGATATGGAGCGTCCGTATCCCAAGAGAAGGGATACTTTGAAAAATATAATTGACCGAAAATTTATCATTTCTGTGATATCCATTTTGTATCTTTTGCCAATTATTATTTGTATTGCGGTTGACGTTACCCTTCAAAAATCAATGACTTGGTCCGTTATTTCAACCGCATCAGTGATACTGTGCTGGGCAATTATTTTTCTGCCATATATTTTGGAAAAACGGTTTGCAAGTGTGTATTTGACAATGGATCTGGCATTGATGGCGGTGTTGTTTTCCGCCATTGCGTGGTATATAAATGACTATGATTGGGTAAGTATTTTGGCAATGCCCATTGCACTGGCAGTGTATGTAATTCTCACTCTCATAATATATGGTATAAATATGAAAGTAGTGTACGGACTTTATATTGGCGCGATAGTAATGTCGGGAATAGGAGTTATATCAGTGATTACAGAGCTTTTGGTATGGAATTACTTAAGGCACTATGTAGCAGAGGATAGTGCCTTTGCATACTGGTCACTATTTGTATTTATTTCCTGTATAATAGTTGCAGGGTTGTTGTGCTATACTGAGTGGAAAAAAGCAGTTAAAAGAGGTCTTGAAAAAAGGTTTCATATATAAGGTATTGAGGTGGTAGGGCATAAAGTTTGATGAAATCAAACTTTATGCCTTTTTGTTTTGTGGAGCAGAAAAGGAATTCTCATCCGGACAAGGAACGAAATGGTAAAATGTCCTGATGAGAACGAGCCAACCAGAGCCCCATTTTTCAGAAAAAGTGGAGCAGAAAAGGAATTCTCATCCGGACAAGGAGCGAAATGGTAAAATGTCCTGATGAGAACAAGCCAACCAGAGCCCCATTTTTCAGAAAAAGTGGAGCAGAAAAGGAATTCTCATCCGGACAAGGAACGAAATGGTAAAGAGTCCTGATGAGAACGAGCCAACCAG
>JGI994J12354_10001460_pt1 | contig 23880 bp, 23 predicted proteins | sample IntmicLarv3ML3BL_FD_12354 | JGI IMG/M metagenome (IMG submission 12354)
TTAGGGCGAACGCATAAAAAAATTAAATATTATCAGGAATAATATCAAAGATTATATTTTTAAGATTATCAAAATTATTTTGATACCACATAATCTTTTTATTAATCTCTTTTCTAGGTGCAACAGTATCTAGCTTTACCAAGTTATAACAGATTTTTCTTATCAAAGATAAATTATGTATTGAATGTCCTTGTTTTGATTTAGAACTATCTTCTCTAAAATGTACATCAAGCACCCAATGTAAATTGTTTTCTATGCTCCAATGCCCTCTAGTAATTTTTGCAAATTCTTTCGCTGTTGTTTTTAAGTTTGATATATAATATTTTTCTTGAACTGATACTTTGCCTTTTATTTCTCTAGTATTTATTGTCATAATTATAATTTTTATATCTGTCCATTTCTTATCTATAAAATCTACATTACTTGATATATATGTTTCCCTTGTTTCTATTCTTCCATAATCCTTATCTATGCTTTTACAATAGTCTAATTTTTCAGTTTTGTCACACTTTGCAAATTCAAAATATTCTTTTATATCAGTATTTAAACCTTCTTGATTATCTTTTACACATAAACAATAATATCCTTCTTTAGAAACTATCTTATTTACTATTTTTGTCTGTGTTCCTATAGCATCTATCGTTATGACTGCTCCTTTTATATCCAGTAAGTCTAACAAATCTGGTATTGCTTTTATTTCATTTGATTTATCATCTACTTTTAACTGCCCTATAGATATTCCTATATCTGATAAGTATGCACTTACTACATATGGTATATTTCCTTTGTTTACTTTATCTGTTGAGCTTTTTATTGCTTTTCCATCTATTGGTATTAACTTTATTTTATCTTCTACTTTTTTTTCTTCTATTATGTTTTTTACCCATGCAGAAAAACATTTCATGAAACTCTCTGGTTTTATTGCTTTGTATACTCTTAAAAATGTATCTGCTGATGGTATTCCATTTTCTAAACTTAATAATTCTTCAAAGTATTCTTTATTTAATCCTAGAAAGTATGATATGTTTTCTGTATCATTTTGTCCTAGTAATATTCCATATATTGTTAATACTATTACATCTATTAGTTTGTGCTTTTTCCCTATATTACTTCTTGGATCTTCTAAATCTTCAAAATATTCTATTAATTTGTACATAATCTTTTTCCTCTATTCTTATTTGATTATATACCTTTTTCTTTTGATTTACTCATCTTTTTATGCGTTTGCCCTACAACTAAAAAAGTTCTAGTAAAAACTAGAGCTTCCATAATAATATTCTTCAAACTACATAAATAACTATTTTATGAAACAAAAGCTTTTTGATTCTTTGCTTTTTTCAACAAATTCTTACTTAAAACTGGTGCAAAACTTAAAAGACCAACTACTACTATATTATAGATAACATATTTACTATTAAATAAAAGCCCATTACCAATATACATAAGAATATTCTGTCCCATTGTGAATTGTGGATACAAGAAGAAACAAATAATATCTATTGTAATACTCCAAATCACAATGGATAGCACAGAAACCAACTTATTACTGTATTTACCCTTAAATATTTTTCCTAACAACAATACTAATGAGAATGCCATTAAGTTCATTATCAAAAATATTAAACCAGTATTTATATTTGAACCAATCAACAAATAAAAAAACCAAAGAGCTATAAAAAGAATATTCATCTTTTTATTTCTACCATATGAACTTCCTAACATCAAAAATGAATTTACCATAAATAATCCTCCTATTCAAAACTTTCTAATTTAAATTCTACTTTATCATTATTCTTAACTGAATAACTTTCAACACCAACTGTTGCATATTCGTCATTCACGTAATAAACCCAATAATAACCATCTTCTTGTCTCACATTATTAATAGCAACAATAAACTCTCCATATTGACCATTTTCTGATTCAATATTTAACCCATCAATATTTTTTATAATATCAGAAAGCTTGCTCTTTTCTGTTTCCAGCTTTTTCTCATAAACTATTTCTTTTTCTTTATCGTATACTATTACCTCAACAGCTTTTTTATCATCACTTTTTTTATCTTCTACCTTTTTATCACAACCTACAAATAATATAAAAGCCATAAACAACAATAACAAACATCTTTTTTTCATACAACTTCCTCTCTATAAATTATAATATTTTTTACGTTTTTTTTCAATTGTTTTTACTATAAAAGTCCACATTCAATATGAATGTCTTCTTCTAGCTTGGTATTTCTTCCTTTAAAGTCCACTAGAAACAATAAACTGTCGAACTTTAAACTTTTTAATTTTTTATAAATCTCATTCTTCTTATTATTTTCTGAAATACCTATAACAAACATCTTATATTTTTTTGCTATTTCTTTTGCAATACATCTCAGAAAATACTCATAATATTCTAAATTATCATCCTTTGCTATAAAAAGAGATAATGTCGGAAAATTCAAAACCTCATTTTCTTTTGGCATGGGGATATAACCAATACACTCAGTAATAGCCCCAATTTTGCTTAATATTTTAACAAAACCACCATATTTTTTAACTATATATTGCTTATATTCTTTTTGATTCCATAATCCACCAAAAGAAATAATTTCATCATCTTTTTCTAGTATATAACAATCATTTATTTTTAAATCTGGAAATTCTTTTTCAATATTACTTACTTTAGGAAAAAAATTATATTTACATCCCTCTATATTTAAAAATTCAACTACCTTTTTTTTATCTTTATCTTCCATTTTTCTAAAACAAAACTCACTATTAATTTTTCTAAATTTAATTATTTTAGGATTAATAATATATGTAAAATATTTAGTAATTGGAACAAGTTCTGGCATAACTTCCCTTTTCTTTTGAAACACTTCTAGAGCATGTTTATTTAAGGCCAAAAAAGAACAATAAAATAAGTCACAGTCCCTTTTACTTATATCTTTAGTAAATAATTCAACCCAATTAAACTTTTCCTTAAAACCTTTTCTTTTTCGAATTCCACCAACATAACCAATAGACCTAGTACTTCCATTTATATAATAATCATTAACAATACAAGAACCTTGAACCGCTATTTTTCCTTTATTATCTTTGATTATACATATCTCAGTGTCTTTTTTTTCCTTTTGATACGATAAAAAAGCATCTGGACGTCTAGTATATATAAGCTGCAGATTTCCTTTAGAAGCAGTTTCTTCTATTATATCAAGCATCTCTTTTCCATCTTTTTTAGTAGCTTTTTCTACTTTATACTTCATCATATTCACCACAAATATTTAAATTATTTCTTCTTATCATCTAGATTACTTCCAACAGGTATTCCAAATCTCTTATCTACTTCAAAATGAAACAAGAAGTTTTGATACCAATATACAAAATTTATAGATAGTTTTTTAGTACGCTTAAATAAAGTAAATCCTCTTTTAAATATTGATTTAAAAGTAAAGAACTTTTTCTTATAGGTTCGGCATAATCCTCTTAACTCATCTGGTGTTACTTTTTTAGGAATAAAAGAAATTGTTCCAAAAGTATAACCATCTTCAAGCCACCATCTGTCATGCAACAACCTTCCTTCTTCTTTAAACCTATCATAAGTTTTAGTATTTGGAAACGCTAACAAATGATTATAAGCCACTACAAAGAATTGATGTTTATTTGAAAAATCCAATACAGATTTAAATGTTTCTTCATCATCATAGTCAAATCCAAATACAAATGATGCATAAATACTAATACCTACTTTATGTATTCTTTCAACTAGCATATCACGCTCACCAAGTTTAATAGACCATTCTTTATTCATTTGCTTCAAGTTATTAGGATCAATCGATTCAAAACCAATTAAAACCATTTCACAGCCACTTTTTTTCATTAAATAAAGTAACTCTTCATCCCTAGCAATATCAAGTGTTACCTGTGTTGTCCATACTATTTTTAATTTAGCAACTTCTTCAAATAACTCTTTTGCAAACTTCTTATCAGAAAAAATACTATCATCAACAAAGAAAAATATTTTATATTTACACAATTTTATTTCTTCAATTATATCTTTAATATCTCTATGTATATAACAACCTTTATAATATGAATTAATTGAACAGAACTCACAAGAATGATGACATCCTCTACCTATTTCTACCAACGATATTGGTAGATATTTTTTCATTTTAGATTCATAAATACTTCTATCTGGTAATCCGTATTCTAAACTTGATACTCCTGAGTATTCTTTCTTATATTTTTTCTTCTCAACATCTTTTAAGACATCTTTCCATATTATTTCGGAGTTCCCCTTTATAATAATATCACAATGAGGTCTTACATCATCTGGCATAAGAGTAGCATGATATCCCCCCATAATAATAATTTTATTTTTTTCTTTAAATTTACTAGCAATTTCATAAGCTCTTTTAGCAGTATAAGTTTCAACAGTAAGACAAATTACATCAGCATCTACTTCGTAATCAATAGATTCAATCCTATCATCATAGAAAACTCTTTCATATTTAGATGGTGTTAATTTATTTAATACAGCAATAGTAAGCGGCTCCATAAGCCATGACTTTAAATACTTTTCCTTTTTCTTTTTACCTATAGCAGGCAATATAAATGCTATCTTCATTGTTCCCTCCTCTTAATATGTTCAAATAAATTATAAATTATATTTGTGGTAAAACTTATTGGCAATAATTTATCTCCATAATATATAATTTTATCTCTGAAACGTGGTATATATATCCTTTTACCACATTTAAACTTAATTAATGCCTTCTTAACAATTCTATCAGGATACATGTAAATAGCATTCTTACCCATTTTTTTCCTAATGTGCTCAAAATATTCTTCATCTAAAAAATTTGTATTTGTCGTACCTGGACATAAAGCCATTATCTTTACATTATGATTTTTCAACTCTTTCATCAATGCAATTGTATAACTAGCTGCAAATGCTTTTGTTGCTGCATATATTGCAAAATTGGGCATCGGTATAAAAGAAGCCGTTGAACAAACATTAATAATAAATCCTTGTCTTCTCTTCATCATTTCTAAAGAAAATCGTTTAGTTATTGTATAAAAACCGATAACATTAAGATCTATTATACTTTTTTCATCTTTATAAGAAACTTCAGCTATATTTCCAATTTTTCCAGTTCCTGCTGAATTAATAAGAAAGTCAATATCTTTATATGTCTCACAAAGATAATTTATATCCTTCTCAATTCTTAAATCTTTACAATCTGTTTTAATATCTCTATTATATTTGTCTTTAATTTCTTTTTTTAAGTTTAACAATCCTTGTTTTTCATTTGAAATAGCAATAATTTCATTATCATTACATAATTTTTTAACAAATTCCCTTCCAAATCCACTAGAAGCACCTAATATTAATATTTTCATATGTCACCACCATTAAAGTCAATTTTTTCTTCTTTGCATATTATTTGTGCCACGTCCCTACCATAAAGAGAAGCAAAAGTTATACCACCATGAATTCCAGTCCAATGTGATGCCATGTAAAACTTATCTAAACCTTTAAGATTATATTCAAACGTTTCATCAAATGTACTAGCAGTAGTATACCATCCTTCAGCAGATCCTTTATAATTTTTAGTATATCTTTCAAAAGTTTTTGGTGTAGCTATATCATTAACCACAATGTTATTATCACCTATTTTATATCTTTTCTTCAAAATCTTTCTTATTTCCAAATCAATACGTTCTTTTTCCAAATCATATAATTTTTTATCACTCTCATACAAATTATTCCAATAATCATAATTAGAAGTAAATGTTACAACTAATGATGTACTACCTTCAGGTGCAAACTTTTTATTAAACGCATAATGTCTGATTCTAATTTGTTTTACTTCTTCATTACCCAATTTAAAGGGTTCCTTTAGTTTATATATTATAAACTGTGGCATCTTTTCCATATTAATATTAACCCCATAAGAAAACTGAGTATAGCTTAAAAATATTGGTAATGAAGAATATTGTCTTATTATTTTTTTTGTCAAATATTTGCCTTTCAACATATTAAAAATCGTATTATACCCATCAGAACAAGAAACTACATAATCACTATTAACAACTATATCACCTTCTAATTTAATACCTATTGCATTATTATTATTATTAACAAGTATTTCTTTTACTTCCTTATTAAATATTATTTTCCCACCCAGAGATAAAAATGTATCCTTAACAATATTTGCCATTCCTAATGAACCACAAGTAGGATAATCAGCATTTCGCTCATCAATATAAGTAAATATTAATAATAATAAAACCATAGGATAATTTTGAACAAAATACATCAAATCTTCCAACGTGCTTCTTAATTTTTCATTTTTTAAACTCTTAACAAAGTCTTCAAATGATAAATTCTTATATTTAATAATCGTTTTCAAATACGGAAGTATAGATTTCATATGTTTAATATAATCATTAAACGAATATATAGATTTTGGTTTATCAATATACATTTTATATCCAGATAATTTCCTAGCATCACTAAGTAAAACATCTAAAGCAATACTATCCTCTGGTCCAATCTTTTTCATCTCCGCAATTAAATCATCTAATTTAGACCATACACTAAAAACATCACCACTACTATTTTCAAGTCTTAAATACTCTTTAAAATTAATGAATTCTACCTTTTTCATTACACCAAGTTCTTTCCATATTTTGTTGAAAGGACTTTTATTATTAGTTCCAAAAACCCAATATAAACATGATTCAAATGAAAAGCCTTCTACATCCCACGTAGTGCAAAGTCCACCAACATTAGAATTTTTTTCATAAATAGTCACCTTAAATCCATTTCTTTGTAAATATGTTCCACAAGCAAGTCCAGCCATCCCTGCACCAATTATTACTATCTCTTTTTCTTTCATTTATTTCACCACACTCTAATCCAAATCAACACCTAAATACTTGAATCCTATATTTACACAAAAAAGTACTAACTTAGCAAATAGACCTTTCGTTTTAGAACACTTAACTCTTTTAAATATATTTTTAAATTTATACGTTTCTTTCCAAACATATCTATATATTTCCTCTAATCGCTCTGAAGTCATATTTTCAGGCTGAAATACTACTTTATTTTGACTATAGTTATGCCAATCATATGTAAGAATTCTCTTTTCTTTTTCTAATCTTTTAAACAATTCAGAATTAGGAACTGGTGTTAATATAGCAAATCTAGCTAAATTAAGATTTAAATAATTTATTTGATCTGGTAAAGACAACAATTCCTCTTCTGTATCCGAATCAAAACCAAGCACAAAACATCCATTTACATCAATACCATATGATTGTATTTTAGCTACCGCCTCTTTATAATCATTAGGGTCGTTAAAACCCTTTCTAGCATCTTTTAAAGAAGTTCTATTCATCGATTCAAAACCAATAAGTAACCCATAACAACCACTATCTTTAGCTAAAGACAGAAGTTCATCATCTTTTGCCACATTCATAGTAGCACTACCAATCCATTTGATTTTAAGCTTACTCATTTCAATCATTAACTTTAAAACATACTCTCTATTACCAAAAAAATTAGGATCAAAGAAAATCATATTTTTAGATTTTAAGCCTTTTATCTCATCTATTACTTTTCCTACTTCTCTTCCTTCACATTTCCACATCTTGCTTATAGCACAAAACTCACAATTATTAGGACAACCTCTACTTGCAATTATAGTAGGAAATTTAACATATTTTCTTTTTGGTAAAATATCTCTATTAGGAACACCAATATCACAAGGTTTTATATTTTGATATTCATAAACTCTTTTAGGTTTTCCTCTTTTGAAATCTTTTAAGAACATAGGAAATGCTATCTCTGCTGCCCCAATAATAATAGTATCAGCATGTTTTTTTGCCTCATTAGGCATAAAAGTCGTGTGATATCCACCAAAAACGACATATGAACCTCTTTCTTTGTACATTTTTGCAAGTTCATAAGCCCTTCTTGATTCACTAGTAACAAAACTAATTGCAACTATATCATAATGTTTTTTTGCTTTTTTATTTTTTTGAACCATTTCATCTAGAACATCAATCTCAGCATTTAATTCCTTTGGAACAAGACTAGCAAGAGTAGCTAACGTTAAAGGTTGATAAGAAACCAAAGCTGAAAATTTTGATCTATATCTACCATGATCTAAATCCCATGGTAATACTAACAATATTCTCATTTTGTTTTCTCCTTATCATTATAACCAAATATCATACCCTGCTTTTTAAATGTCTCTTTCCTAAATATCGGATTATAAACTATATAAGCCAAAAACCTAGTTAAATTTCTCATATTGGTTTTTCTATCAAAAGCTCTGTATATTATCGAAGATGCACTATTATATTTTTTTCTACACCAAAAAGCCACTTCAGTTAATTCATCTGGATTCATATTTACTGGTGTAAAAGCAGCATAATTAAATCTATATTCTGAATTAAGCCACCATTTACCATCATATAAAAGCCTATTTTCTCTTTTTAATTGTTCATAAAGGGGTGTATTAGGATAAGGCATCAAAATATTATAAGCTGCAAAAGTAAATTTGTTTTTTAAGGCAAATTTATAAGTCTCTTTAATACTATCAATTGTATCTGTATCATGTCCTATAGTAAATGCTGCCCATGTTTGCAATCCATAACGTCTTAATTCTGCAATTGCTTCTTTATATTGATCTTTTACAAATTTATTATTAACACCCTTGCTCATAGTCTCAATTGACTCTTCTTTGATAGACTCAAAACCAATAACATGGCCTAAACAACCACTTTTTACCATTAACTGCATTAATTCTGTATCATTAAGCATATCAATACTAGCTTGACTAACCCACTTTATTTTAAGAGGGATAAGTGCCCTAAATAATTCTTTTGCTGCTTCTTTATTCGCAACAATATTGTCATCAACAAAAAACAAATTTTTTCTTTTTTGACTTTTTATTTCTCTAACTACTTCTTCTACTCTACGACAATAATGATGTTTTTTAAAGTATACACTTGAAGCACAATAATTACAGTTATTAGGACAACCTCTACTAAATTGTAATAAAGTAATTGGTAAATATCCCTTACCTTTAAATATATCTCTTCTAGCAATTATATTTTTTTGAGGATTACAAACAGGCTTACAAACATATTTCTTTTTAAGCTTTCCCTTTCTAAAATCATTAATCATTACATCCCATTTATCTTCAGCATCACCAATCATTATAGAGTCACAATGTTCCTCTACCTCTTCTGGTATTAAAACAGCATGCATGCCACCCATAATGACTTTAACACCACGCCTCATATATTCTTCACTTATCTCATAAGCCCTTCTAGCTGTATATGTCTCAACAGTTATAGCTACCAAATCTGTCTGTTCATCATAAGGAATTTTTTCCATTCTATCATCATATAAAACAATATCTATATCAGAGGGTGTTAAAGCAGCTAATATTCCTAACTGTAATGGTTCCATTCTAGCCCCATCAACAAATAGACTATGTTCACGTCTTCCAATATTTGGCTTAATTAATGTTAATTTCATCACTACCACCTAACTTTCTACCCTGTTTTGTCATAATCTCTTTTCTCGAAATAATATTTACTGTTAAAAATAATACTGCATTAATAAACGACCTTGAATTAGCTTTAAGGTTCATTAATCTTTTAAATATATTTTTATAAGAATTAAAAGTATATCTAGCTTCCTTGCAAGCATCTTTAAGTTCTTCTGGTGTCATACTCTTTGGAATTAACATAGCATCACCATATCGATAATTATCATTTATCCACCAATCATCAAAAGTCAATTTTTTTTCCTTTTTTAACCTATCATATAAAGCAGTCCCTGGCATAGGCATTAAAGGGTTAAAATTTGCAACAGCAAATTTATTTTCAATTGCAAATTTTACAAGTTCCTTAACTGAATCCTTTGTATCAAAGTCATAACCAACTACAAAAGTACCATAAATCATTATGCCTGTATCATATACATTCTTAATCACTTTCTTATAATCTTTGCTTTGAATATTAGCCCCTTTTCCCATTTGCTTCAAGTTCTCTATATTAAGTGATTCGAAACCTATTAGAACTAATAAACAACCACTTTTCTTCATTAATTTTAATAAATTCTTATTTTTAGCAATATCAATACTAATTTGGCAAAACCATCTTTTCTTCAAAGGAATTAAAGCTTCAAATAATTCTTTTGCTTTAGTCTCATCAGAAAAAAGATTATCATCTATAAAAAATATGTTTTTTTGTTTTATGTTTTTTATCTCTACTATAATGTCTTCAATACTTCTTGTTCTTATACTATTTTTATAAAAAGCATGTATTGAACAGAAATCACAATTGAACTTACAACCACGACTAAATTGCACTAACCCTATATTATTGTACTTTTTACCATCAAAAATAGAATAATCATATTCAATATTTCTCATATTACAATTGTTTTTACTAACATATTTTTTTTGTAATTTTTTCTTTTTTAAATCTTCTATTACCTGTATCCATGTATCTTCAGCTTCACCTACTATTACACTATCTGCACCATATTTTAAACACTCATTTGGTAACATAGTTGGATGAAACCCTCCCATAATTACTTTTTTTCCTTCCTTTTTGTATTTTTCAGTCAATCTATATGCTCTTTTTGCTGAAAACGTCTCTACAGACATTGCCACAACATCTACATTTAATTCTGGTATTTGTTCTATTCTTTCATCATAAAAAAATATTTCAACATCAGCAGGTGTTAAAGGTTTAATAATTGAAAATACTATAGGCATCATCGCATCTTTTGAGGTTTCTCCAAACATGCTAGGTCTGATAAATGCTATCTTCACAAAGTCACTTCCTTTCATATTTTTTTATTCCAAAATTTTTATATTTTACATACGAATTAATCATATAAACAATATTTGGCACTATAAACTCCAATACATAAAACAATAAAATTATTAAATATATATTTTTCATTGGATTTTGAATATGAAACTGAAAAACTTTAACAAATATACAATAAATAAACCCAAATGAATAAAAATATGGTGGTACATAATCCTCTGCTATTTCAATAGCTCTTTTTCCTTTAGAAATATTAGTATTAACAACTAAATATTTATTTTTCATTGCATATATATCATAGAGCCAGTTAGTAAATGTTATAAAAGATGCCCCTATGCCTGCAAATACAATAGTATTAAATATATTTACATAATCAGGAGAAATAATATACATCAGATACCCAGATATATTAATTGCTGACCCAAGTATTATTCCATGAAATATACTGAAATTTCCAAATTTATACTTTGTATTAAATTTCCATAACTTAAAAATATTTGTACCTACAAAAGGAATAAGATACCAAATTATTACTGGCATAAGTACTAAATGAGCAACCGAAAATATATCATCAATAGTTACATACCATAAAATTACTGTAAAAGGGAAAAATAATAGTGCAACAATTTGAACCAAATTAAGATTTTTCATTAACTACCTCTGGTATATCACTATTATCAAGCATTATTTCTTCTGGAAAATTCTGAAACTCTTTAGCATATTTTCTATAACCAATATTCATTAAAATATCAATAATATGAATAATTCTAGGATTAAACCAATCTATTCTCTTCACAATATTTTTAACTTTATAAGTCTCTTTCCATGCCCATTCTATTCCTTCTAACAACTCTTCTTTAGTCATATGTTTTGGTTTATAAACAACATGTTCCACATCATATAATGCCCAGTTACTCTCTGTAATTCTTTTCTCTTTTTCTAATTGATTATACAAATCAGTATTAGGGAATGGTGTTAAAATAGCATACCTTGGCAAATCAATTTTACACTTATTAACCATTTCAACAGTACGTTTAAATACATCTTTTCTATCTTCATCAGATCCAAAAGCAAAACAACCCATTACCATTACACCATACTTATGAAGTTTCTTCATAAGATTAGCATATTCATCTACTTTATTAACACCTTTTCTCATTTCTTTTTGACTAGCTTGATTAATAGATTCAAAACCAATCAGTAATCCCTTACAACCACTCTTTCTAAATAATTTAAGCATCTCATCATCAAAACCTATTTCACTAGTAGTAAGACCAAACCACCATTTCTTAAGTGGTATCATTGCTTTAAATAACTCCTTAGCATACTCAGTATCAGCAAGTAAATTAACATCTGGAAATACTACAATGCGTCCTTTTAGGCTCTTAAGTTCTTCTACTACATCTGGAATTGGTTTAGTATATATCTTTCTACCAAAAGCTTTTGGATAAGCACAAAAAGTACAATTTAGATTACAGCCTCTTACCACTTCAACAGTATTTAATGTTATATATTTATCTTTATTTAATAAATCTCTTCTAGGTATAGGCCTGTTAGCTATATCCTCATTACCATCTGGGTAATAAAAATCTTTAAGTTTACCATTTTTCCAATCTAACAAAGCTTTAGGAAAACTATGGTCTCCTAAAGACACAAGAATACTATCAGCATGTTCTTTTGCTTCATCAGGCATTAAAGAAGGATGTACTCCACCCATAAGCACTGTTATTCCTTTACTTCTAAAATAATCAGCATATTTATAGCTCCTTACTGCTGTTCCTGTTATACAAGTAATAGCTACAATATCAGCATCAATATCTAAAGGTATTGCCTCAGCTGATTCATCATATATAATTACTTCCGCTTCAAGTTCTTTGGGAACTAACGCAGCAAGCAAAGTCAAAGTTATAGGTGCATAATGCAAATTTTTATGAAATAAACCATTATATCTATGCATTGCACCAGTTGGTGAAATAAATGCTATTTTCATTCTTCTACCTCCACAAAATAATCTTTCCAGCCGAGCTTATTACTAAAAGTTGTTTGTTTTATATCTCCTAATTTCTGTTTAAATTCATGCTGACATCTATTAAAATAAGATTCATTGCCATTCTTTATAAAAACTACTTTTAACTCTTCTAACTGTCCTATCTTAACAGCATAATCATAATGAAAATTATTTCTTAACTCCTTATCTATTATATCAGTCAATTTTTTATTCTTATCTGTTCTATCAATAAATTCAATATATAAATAATATTGATATTTACCATTTATATATTCAGGACTTAAAAAATAAAATAAAGTTTTCTTCGCCAACACTTTATTTAAAATATTATTTACAAATATTTCATTTAATTTTTCTCCAACATAATCAGAAACTTTATTTCTACCAATAAGTTTTATTATTGGAATACTCTCATAAAAACCTATTACCTCTATTAAATCTCCCAATCTATATCTGTATAAGCCAGCACCTGTTGTAATTATAATTTCATATCTCTTATTTTTTTTAAGTTCACCTATCAATAATACTTTTTTTGTATCAACATCTTCAAATTCATAAAAATGAGACAAATAGCTGATTAAATGACCATCATAATCACAAAACGGTATTGAAACAACCCCTTCTGTAGCAAGAAGGCCTTTTTTCTGTATATAGATATTAGGAAATAAATCTTGAAGTTTTTCATACATATTTAGTGAGTCAGCATCCCCCCATACACTTATAACTTCTAATTTACTAAATAATTCTTCATAACTATATTTTTTATCTTTTGTTATTCTAACTAATTCATTATATCTATCACTATTAGTTACTAAATACTTATTAAGTTTTTTCTTTAAGTTGTTATTAATATCTATAAGTATTTCTCTTTTCTTTATAGATTCTAATATAATATCTTTATTCTCTTCAAAACACTTAAGTAAGTTCAAAAAGAAACTAGCATTCCATATAGAAACAAGGGATAAGTCATCTCTTCCAAACAAAAAAATACAACTAACGATTTTAAACTTTTCTTCATCATCAATAAATCTCACATCATTAGGAACAGCAAAATATTTTCTAATTATTTTTCCAACAATCCCAATATAATCTGAATCGTCATTAAAACCAACTAAATTATTAGCATTATTCTTTGTTACAATTGGTGTTATCGAAAAATACAGGCTTCCATTCAAAAAATTATGTTGCTTAACTAAATCATATAACCAAGTATAAATTGCTCTATTATACTCATTTTGTAATGACTTATTATAAGGAATAAATTTCTTACTAGTAGTAGATCCACTAGTCTCCTCTAAAAGAGTTACTCTCTCACAAAACAAAGTATTCTCTTTACCTTCAAGCATTAATAATATATATTCCTCTATATCTTCATAGTTTATTATTGGAACTATCCTACGATAATCATCAATACTTTTAATATTAGAGAAATCGTATTTTTTACCATATTTAGAATTTTTATTTCTTGATATAAGCTCTAAAACTTTCTTTTCTTGATACTTGCTTGTATCTTTAGCTCCTCTAATATACTTATTATGTTTATTTTTTAATAACCATAATATTATTTTGTTAACAAACCATCTCATTCTAAACTACCTCAATAAGTGATCCTACTGCCACTAATAAATAACTTATAATAATAAGTATTATCACAACTTTACTAGTAACATAATTTGGTAATACTTTTAAATTATTTTTCCCTTTCCTAACTTTAATAAAAGTAGGAATTAACATTATTATTATTACTATTGAAAAAGCCCCACTTGCATATTTAATATAGTTCATAAAGCCACTATCATTTAAAAATGTTAATAATAATGGAATAAGACTAGCTATTATCCAAGATACATTAAATCCCATTTTTGTCTCATCTACAACAATATTAGCCATTGAATAACTCATAATCCAAAAGGAATCAATCAGCGCAATTAAAACAAAAATTGAACTCATCACGCCAACTATTCCACCAACACTATCACCCCAACCAACTATTCCAACCTCTGTAACCTCTTTTGAAGCATATACTATACTTAAACTTAAAATAATTGTTACCAACATATTAATTAATAAACCACCAAAAATTGCTTTTTTAATATTTTTTTTATCTTCAATATAATGACCAACTTGAAAAGCAGTGAATTCTGACGAAAAACAAAACATTAATAAACTAAATATTACTAAATAATTAGAATAATGTCCATTAACTAAATTTGGATAATTATTAATATTACCCATTGATATAATAAACCCAACCATTGTTATTAAAATTATAACTGACACAGATACTATTTCTGATTTAGCAATTGTCTTAAGACCTAGAAGAACAATAACTGCTGATACCATATAAAAAATAAATCTTGCATAAAGAATATCAACATTCAAAATATTAGCAAGTACTTCTGAACCACCAATTATGTATGCCGAAAGATTAGAAAAAATCATAATGGACATTATTATAAAAAATATAATTGTCATTACCTTAGTATTTTTCTTAGTAAACAAATATTCCTTGAAAGCTGAAAGCATTTGTAGACCATTTGTATTTATTGCAAGTTCGGCAACAATAGTATGAACAAGAGCACTTAATAAATAAGCAAATAATAAAAGAAAAATAGTAGGTACTAATCCAACTTTATTCATCAGAAAAGGTATTGTTAATATTCCGGCACCAATACCACCGCCAGCAATCATAAATATACTTTCTCTTAACGATAATTGCTTTTTCATATAGTACCTCATACTTCTCAATTATTTTATATTAGTCTCATTAATAATATATTATCACAAAAACTTATCATTTCAATATTTTATTTGATTGCTTTAAAAAAAGATAATTACAAATATAATTATCAGTCTTCATTTCATTAAGGATTTAATCTATTAGGACCTCTATATACAAGTGTTGCTTCCCTAATATTATCTATTTCAAACATTTCCATTATAAGTCTTGATAAACCAAAACCTAACCCACCATGTGGAGGACAACCATATTTAAAGAAATTTAAATAATCATTAAAATTATCAACATTAAGCCCCTTCCCAGCAATTTGTTCTTTTAAAACATCATATCTATGTTCTCTTTGTGCACCACTAGTAATCTCTACTCTTTTATATAGTAAATCAAAACTTTCTGTAAGTGTAGAATCATTTTCATCCTTCATAGTATAAAAAGGTCTTGCACTATAAGGATACTTAGTAACAAATATAAAGTCTGATCCCAGTTCCTCTTTAGCATATTTGCATAACAATTCTTCTTCTTTTCTCTCGAAATCATTTTCTTCAAAAGCTACATAATTATATTTTTCTTTAAGAATTTTTTTACATTCTCTAAAAGTAATTCTAGGAAATTTATAATTAACTTCTTCTAATTCTAAATTAAATAAACGTTTAATATCTTCACCATATTTATCCTTTAAAGAATTCATAAAATGTTTAATCCAAGCTTCTTCAGCATCCATAACATCATTAACTGAATCAATAAAAGAGATTTCCATATCAACCATTAGTATTTCTGTAGCATGATAACTAGTATGAGAATTCTCCGCTCTAAAAAATTGACCAATCTCAAACACTTTATCAAATCCTGATGCCATAACCATCTGCTTATATAACTGTGGTGATTGTGACAAACAAGCTGGCCTACCAAAATAATCAAGTTCAAACACAGTTGACCCACCTTCAGCCGATGCTCCAGTTATTTTAGGAGAATGTATCTCCAAATAATTATCATTCGCCCAGTACTCTCTCATTGCTCTTTCAATCTCAGTATGGCACTTAAATAAAAGATTATTTTTTTCACTTCTAAGATCAATAAAACGCCAGTCAAGTCTAGTCTCACGAAGTGTTGAATCAGGGTCCTTGTAATTAATAGGTTGAGACTGATCAGCCAAACTAGTAACTTCTATAGAACTAGGTATTATCTCCATTCCACCCATCTTAACTTTTTCATTTTCTAATACTTTTCCCAATACAGTAATAGTACTATCAATAGTTAACCCTGATACTTTTTCATTCAGTTCTTTATTCTCTTCATTTTTCTCAATAGTTATTTGTATCTTACCACTTATATCTTTAAGAATAACAAACTGTACATATTGTAAATCTCTAATGTTATCAATAAAACCTTTTACTGTCACCTCTTCATTAAAATGTTCTCTTAATTTATTTATATATAATTTCATACTCTACTCCTCTTCATGGTCACAATGACACCCATGACTATCACATTCACCAGATTCACTACAATTACATTCATGGTCATCATCCCCACAACCACAATCTTCTTCTGATAAAGCTTCATCAAAGAAATACAATAAATAATCAGTACTTATTTTAGTTTCTTCTTTAGTCTTGTTATTCTTTATATTAATCTCATCATTAGCTAAATCCTCATCATTAAGAATAATTAAATATTTACTATTAAGACGATCTGCTTTTTTAAACTGTCCTTTAAGACCTTTAGAAGCATATTCCATTTCAACTCTAAATCCAATCATACGTAAACTCTGAACAAGTGTTAAAGCGTATTTCTTCTCAGTCTCACTAACATACATCACAAATATTTCAACATCATCAATTACTGGTAATTTAATATCTTCTAATTCAAGAGCTTGAATAACTCTTCCAATACCCATTCCAAAACCAATTCCAGCAGTCTCAGGTCCTCCTAGAAGACTCACTAATCCATTATATCTTCCACCAGCAGCTAAAACATTATTACTTCCAAAACCTTCTACCTTAGCTTCTATCTCAAATACAACATGATTATAATAATCAAGTCCTCTAACAAGTTTTGTATCTATCACATAGTCAACTTCTAATAATGCTAAATACTCCTTAACTTCATCAAATCTTTTTTTACTATCATCATTCAAATAATCCATAGTTACTGGTGCATCTTTTAATATTTGATTTTCCCTATCAACTTTACAATCAAGTATTCTAAGTGGATTCTTTAAATATCTCTCCTGACAATCAGGACATAAATCTTTTATATGCGGCTCTAAATATTCTACTAAAGCTTTTCTATGATTATCCCTAGATTCTTTATCACCTAAAGAATTAATATTTACTTTTATCTCATTTAAACCTAATAGTTTAAATAAATTAACTGGAATAGAAATAACCTCTGCATCTACTATTGCTTCATCACTTCCTAATACTTCAACACCAAATTGTGTAAGTTCCCTATCCCTTCCAGCTTGTGGTCTTTCATATCTATACATTGTACCATTATAATAAAACTTAACAGGTTGAACTGCATCACCATACATCTTATTTTCAACAAAACTTCTAACAACACCAGCAGTACCCTCTGGTCTTAAAGTCATGCTTCTATCCCCTCTATCAATAAAATCATATGTTTCTTTTCTAACAATATCAGTACTATCTCCAATACCTCTATGGAACACTTCACTAGATTCAAAAATAGGTGTTCTAATATATTGATAATTATATTTTTCCATCAAACTATCAATCACTTTATTTACATATTGCCACTTCTTAGCTTGCACTCCAAATAAATCATAACATCCCTTAGGCTTAGTATACATAATATTCCTCCTTAAAATAAAAAAAGATAACACTATAAGGGCGGATTTAACCGCGGTGCCACCTTAATTTTAAACTCATTATCATATAACGTTGATTAACCGCTTCCACTTTTTTAGATGTCTTCATAATTATAATTCAAGTATTTTCAACAACCATACTCTTTCTACTAAATATCTAACTATTACTATTTCTACTAGAAGTAACTTCATTATAATATATAAATCATTTTAATACAATAATTTATTGTCTATTAATAGCAATCACTTTATTAATATAATTATCTGTTCTCTTGTTTATACATATACAAAACTTAGATTCTAAATCACCACCAGAGCCAGACATCTGAAACCTAAAAGCAGGTAAAGCTTCTCCAGCTGGAAAATCATACAAATCCCTAGCAGGTAATAATACTGATACTTTCTCAGTAATAACACCATTATGACCATCTTTAACTATATCTTCATGTATAGCACAAAGACCAGTACTTATATTTCTATAAACACCATCAACTTCTGTTTTCTCCAGTGCCCTAACTTCATATCCTAAATTAACTACTACTCCATCTCCACCATAACAAAGACTCTCACTATCTACATTATCTAATGGTGTTACAAGTCCATAAAACACTTCATTTGGATAAAGTAACTTATTATGATAGTCAGCAAGTCTTTTCACTGCTTCCCTATAAGCTTTTTTATTACGCTCATCAGGATATATCGTTTCACCATCTATTTCTTTACCTAAAGGCATTTTACTATCTAATATGTATTCAAATGGTATAACATTATTCACAATACAATATTTTTCAGAACGGCCACTACTTTTTAAAAATTGTTTACTACATGCATCTAAAATTGTTAATGGTCTAAACTCATCAACTACTGCACATTTAGCATTACCAATAATATCAAACACTCCTGGTATTATTGAAACAGGTAATTGTTTAGCAAGCAGTACCACACAAGTTGGTATTCCATCTTCCATCACAGTACCATAAAACACTCTATCTGTTCTATAATTCATATTACTATTAAAAGAACTTCTACTTATATTCATACCCTGACCTCACTTTTGCGATGTATTATATCACATAGTTACCTAATTGTATATAATTTTAATAAGTAATTTGTTTTACATATTGAGGGTCTGGCTTCAAAAATCCTTGCTTTGAAAATGCTTCTATCTGCCCAGGCAGATGCTTTTTAATCAACGAAATACCTTCCATAGTATCCACAAATACTGAATATCTTGTTAATCGATGAACATATTCTCTTATTTCACCTGAAACATTAATAGTTTCACCAGTACTAATTGGGTTAAAAGTAGTCCATTCATAGTTTGCATACCACAAACCATTTCTTTTAGTTAACTGAAAGTCTCTAGCAGGATGACCTTTTTCAATTGTTGTAAGTTGAATACTACTTAATTTATTAGAATCAGAAGTTTGGCAAGTTACTATTCTGCTACTTTGGTCATTTGTTTTAAAGAAATCAGAATTATCATACATTGACATTTTCCAACTATTTAAACCACTTTCATAAACATAAACACAAGAATGATGTCTATTACCATCAAGTTTTCTAGGATTAAATAAAGTCACTTTACCTGATTTATGCACATTATTCCTAGCAAATACATAACTAGCTGACATGCTTGATCTCCTTTTATCATCTTTAGAATCACCAAGTGAAAAAGGTACACTTTCCTTTATTTTAAATTGATATGTGCCATCACCAATGCCATAAGGGAAATGCTCATCATCTGTATCATTATAACTAATAACAACTTCTTTTTTTCCAACTTCTGCTGACAATTGAAGAGCATCTGGATTACCCTCAAGCTTAACAGTTTTATTTTTTGTAACTAAAAACACCATACCATCTTCAATTTTTACTTTATAACCCATAATTCCAAAATGTGAATTCAAGAATTCTAGATTATGTTCAAGTTTACCTGCCATAAAAGAAACATTTCTTTTAGTCAAAAATTCTAATTCCCCATCATATCCAATTATTTCAGCCATAATACCACCCCACTATTTGAAGATTTTAATTGGTTTTATCTTACTATTATCTTTAGAATATACTTCATAAATAGCAATAACCTTTTCTTCTTCATTAATGAAAACTATAATATCACAATTATATCTATTTTCAAGTATAACTCCATTTTTTATCTTACTTTCTATATAAGAATCTACCATAACTTTATTAAAATTATTAAGAGCATCTTCTATACTAATTATTTTAGGTGCATTATCAAGTTCTTCTAATGATAAAGCTTCCTCAATACTAAACATTCCCACGCTTGTTCTTCTAAGATTAGACATAGTGCATATTGTATTAAGTTTAACTCCAATATCCCTTATCAAACTTCTAATATAAGTACCTTTACTAACAATTACTCTAAAAGAAAAAGTATTACTACTAGCTTCTATTAATTCTATTTCTAATATATCTATTTCCTTTTTAGGTAAAATTACCTCTTCATTATTCCTAGCATATTCATATAACTTTTTACCATTTACTTTTACTGCTGAATATATTGGGACTTCTTGAATACTTTTACCTAAAAATGAAGATAGCACAAGCTTTAATTCTTCTTTATCTAGTTTATAATTATTATCTTCTTTTAAAATATTCCCAGTAATGTCTAAAGTATCAGTCTCTATTCCCATACGTACTTCAGCAATATATTCTTTGGTATCATTGCCTAACAAATTAACTATCTTAAGTCCTTCATTAATAGCAACTACCAACACTCCAGTAGCAAGAGGGTCAAGTGTTCCAGTATGACCAACTTTTTTAGTTTTAAAGTGTTTGCTGACTATATTAACAATATCTCTACTTGTATAGTCTTTTGGCTTATCAATAATTAATAGTCCATTCATAGTTATCACCAATAAAATAATAACACAAATAACAAAAGAAAAAAAGAATTCCTATATCTAAGAATTCTATCCTTTAATTACCTATTTACTTTTTGATACCATTGAAACACTTGTATTTGAAGTTTTTTCAATACCAAAACTTCTTAAAGAGCCTATTTGAGTTTCAAGTTTCAATGAAGCAGTATAATCCTTTTTACCACTTTTTAAAAGTTCTTCTTGCTTATTCTGGTTCAACAGCATCACTTCTAAACAAAGCAATCAATTGAGCAATTGCTCCAAGTCTCGTTTCAGCAACCAATTCTGCATAATTCATAGAAACAAAACCATTTGACCCACTACTTAACTGACAATAAACTTTCGAATCATAATTTTCCATAATTCTTCTATCTTCAGGATATAGCCCATCTAAATATTCAATAAGTTTTTTATTTTTCATCTAATACTATTCTCCCATACAAACATTATCTTTTTGACATTTAGGACAGTAATAAGTACCTCTTCCACCAACTCTAATTTTAATAATTGAAGTTTTGCAAACAGGACATGCTTCATCTTTCTTAGCATGCACATTCAAACTATTCTGAAAAAGTCCCGTAACACCTTCTTCAGAAGTATAGCTTCTAATAGTAGTTCCACCCTCAATAACTGCTTTATCAAGTACTTTAATAGTATTTATAATTATATTATTTAAATCTTTATCTTTAAGGTCTACTGGTCTTGCATTGGGATTAATACCTGATAAAAACAATATTTCATCTGCATATATATTACCAATTCCAGCTATTATTGTTTGATCAAGCAATAAAGTTTTCATAGGTAATCGCTTATTCTTAAGCTTATCTTTAAGATAATCTATTGTCAATAATTTATCCCAAGGCTCTAAGCCAAGTTCATTATAAGGTTTAGAAGTATATAAATCTTCTTTCTTAATTAATAAAAGTCTTCCAAACTTTCTAACATCAGCAAATCTAAACTCTTCACCATTATCTAGTTTAAAAATTGCATGCTCATGTTTATTTACTGCATCCCCTGCTTTTCTAAAGAAAAACTTACCTTCCATACGAAGATGTGCAAGTAAGTAATCTGTATCAAGCTTAAAAACAATCCATTTACCACGAGTAGTAATAGAATAAATTGTTTGCCCAACAATTCTTTTAGTAAACTCTTCTACACTAGGAAATTCAATAATCCTTTTATAAATTACATCTACCCCTACTATTTTTTCATTTAAAAGTTTAGTTTCTAATTTTTTAGCAACTGTTATTACTTCTGGTTTTTCTGGCATTCTACATCATTCCTTCTTAATTTTTACTATATATAGACAAATACTTACCTCTATTAGCAGAGCTTTCACGTCTTGTTTGCTCCACTCTAAAATCAACATCACTCATCACTTGGTCTACTGATTGAACTCCACTAACTAAAGTAGCATCCATAAGTTCCATAACAACATCTGTTAATAGTCTAAGATTTCCTCCCAGTTTTTCAGAAATAATTCTGAATTCTTCTCTATCCATTATAGAATCATCAGTTCCACCAAATTGAAGTCTATTTATCTTAGCAACCTCTCTTGCTCTTTTTTCAACTATTGTATGAGTCAAATATGAATCATGTGTATAACTTAATCTAACAATTGCCATATCATGTTCGTCTTCAAATTTTCTTCTTTCATCATAACCAGTAATACCTAAATGTTCCTCATCTACCATCAAGATAGTTTTATCAAAAAAATCAATATATTTACCAAATGCTTGTTGGACTTCAGGGTTCATATACTCAAGACCCTCATAAACTAGTTCTACACCACTAACACTAGTTCTAGACTTTATTGATTTAAGTAGTGGTTCTACAATACTTCCAATAGCATCTTTCTTAGCACTAGCATCACTAATCACTCTAGCTATTGATTCTATATGCCCATCTTCATATTGCTCATCATAAACAGCTGGATTCACTCTTTTAACCATCTGCAATAGTGCTGCAACCATTGCAACCTCAATATCAGCATCTGTCTTAAATTCAGAATCATTCTCTTTAAAATCAAAGAATAAACATCCTTTTCCCTCTTGCTCAACACTATGTTGATGATACTTTGCCTGTGTTGTTTTACCACAACCTGGTGTTGCAAGTAATAAATAATTTTTCTTTCTATCCTTTACTGATAATCCACCATTTACTATCTTCTGCTCCGCTTGTAAAATAACATCTTTAAAAAGAACACTTGAATTAGTTATAACTTCCTCATCTGGTATTAGTTTAATCATAAAACCCTCCTGAAACTATTATACAAAACAAAATTTAATAAATCAAATATCATTTTTCTCCAAAACCTATATAGAACAAAAGATTTAACAAATTAAATCCCATCTAACCTCACGATTAAACATTCCTGCTTCCTAGGGTTCGCAACCTACATCCTCCACAGGCACTACTTCTGACGATAGTCGCTACCGCCAATTATCTCTTTTTACTTTACTTAATTTTAATTAGTCCTTCTATTCTTTAAGCTACTACTATCTCTCTTATATATTTCTCTATTCCTTTATTCATTATATTTATACTGGCAT
>JGI994J12354_10001461_pt1 | contig 23867 bp, 26 predicted proteins | sample IntmicLarv3ML3BL_FD_12354 | JGI IMG/M metagenome (IMG submission 12354)
TGATTTCTTTCTTGATCATGTCCGCCATCGTAAGCGCTTCGATATGAAGGGTTTTGCAGTATCCCTCCATCAAGATTTCATATCGCGAACGAAGTTCCGTTTCGCTGAACACATGGTGTTTAGCAAACAGTTCAATGCTTTTGGGCGCAACAAAGGCTGGCAGCGCATCTACCGTCGTGCGAAAATTGGACAGGCCCCTTCGCTCCGCTTCCATAACCCATGCATCTGCATAGTTGTTGCCGTTGAAAATGATTCGCTTATGATTGCGTATCGTCTCCCGGATCAGTAGATCCAACTCACCCTTGAAATTTTTTGCACTTTCCAGCTTGTCGGCAAATACACGTAATGTTTCGGCAACGATGGTGTTAAGAACGATATTGGGATCGGAAATGGAAAATGTTGAACCCAACATGCGGAACTCGAACTTGTTGCCGGTGAAGGCGAACGGCGATGTGCGGTTTCGATCCGTTGTATCCTTGGGAAAGCGTGGAAGAACCGACGCGCCGATTTCCATTTGATGAATCGCATGATCGTGATAATCCGCCTCGCCTTCAAGCGCTTGGAGAATGCTTGTCAATTCATCACCGAGGAACATGGAAACGATGGCGGGCGGAGCTTCATTCGCCCCCAGACGATGATCGTTGCCTGCACTTGCAACCGATACCCGAAGCAGGTCTTGATATTCATCTACGGCCTTGATGACGGCAACGAGAAACAGGAGAAACTGCGCATTTTCAAAAGGGGAGTCGCCCGGTTCAAGCAGATTGGTACCGCTGTCCGTGGATAGAGACCAATTGTTATGCTTTCCGCTTCCATTTACACCGGCAAATGGTTTTTCATGGAGAAGGCAGGCAAGCCCTTGTTTGTCGGCAATTCGCTTCATTAATTCCATTGTCAGCTGGTTGTGGTCTGCCGCAACATTGGTCGTGGTAAAGACCGGTGCCAGTTCGTGCTGTGCGGGGGCCACTTCGTTGTGCTTTGTTTTGGCTGAAACGCCCAATGTCCAAAGCTCTTCCTCAAGCTCTCGCATGAAAGCGGACACTCTCACCTTAAGGCTGCCAAAATAGTGGTCGTCAAGCTCCTGGCCCTTGGGAGGGCGTGCACCAAACAATGTGCGGCCTGTATAGAGCAGATCGGAGCGCTTTAAGAAAGCCTGCTTATCGATCAGAAAATATTCCTGTTCGGGACCGACGGTCGTGATGACCCGGCGTACCTCTGTGTTTCCAAAGAGGCGAAGGATCCGCAGCGCCTGCTTATCGAGCGCTTCCATTGACCGAAGAAGGGGTGTTTTTTTATCAAGCGCTTCACCGCTGTAGGAGCAAAAGGCCGTTGGGATGCAAAGGGTACCGTCCTTGATAAATGCGTAGGAGGTGATATCCCATACCGTATAGCCCCTTGCCTCAAAGGTGGCGCGCAACCCTCCCGAGGGAAAGCTGGAAGCATCCGGCTCTCCGCGAACAAGTTCTTTTCCGGAAAACTCCATGATGATTTTTCCGTCGCCGATCGGCGATATGAAGCTGTCGTGCTTTTCCGCCGTAATGCCGGTCATGGGCTGGAACCAATGGGTAAAATGGGTGGCGCCTTTTTCAACAGCCCAATCTTTCATGACATTGGCTACGGCGTTTGCGATGTCAAGCGCTAGATGTGTGCCCTGCGATATTGCTTTTTTTAGGGCCTTGTAGGTTTCTTTCGGAAGCCTTGCCTGCATCACCGTATCATTGAAAACCATGCTCCCAAATATATTTGGAATATTTTTCATTGTCCGGCCATCCTTTCTATAAAAACAACGGAATGCGAGCTTTGTCGCAGATGGATGTCGTGCTGGAATCCTACGCCGACGGAGCTGATCGGTACCCTCCCGGTGCGCAGGGGTTACACATGATTGACACCCTTTCTAAAAGCAAAAAGCAAAGGTGCCGTGGACTATTTTGTCCACAGCACCTTTGTGATTATGATTTAAGGACAGTTTGATAAAGGCTCAGATAAGATAAAAAAGGTTTGACAAATTAGCGAATGGGAGGGGAAATAATGCCGTCAACAAACATTTAGATGTTGCCCGAAGTTAAAACAATATTGTCAAGCGCATTGATTGATTGTTTTCTCATAATCGCATTGTCTTGCGAGAGCAAAAAAATACGGTGCAAACATTTGTAAACAGATATTGAACAACAAGACTGGCATCTTGATATTATTCGTTTATCCGCATATAATAAATAGTGAAAAGTTGAAGGAGGCATCTGTGTGAAATTTATATCAACGAAAGACGCTTCTGAAAAATGGGGCGTCTCCGAACGCCGTATTCAAAAACTGTGTGAGGAAAATCGCATACCCGGTGTGTTCCGCTTTGGTCGTTCATGGGCAATACCAAATGATGCTACAAAGCCAGACGATGCCAGATTGAAATTGTCGAAAAAGGAGTGTGGCACAGAGCATGAATAAAACTATTTTAATCGTAGACGATGATCGCGACATCGTCACGTTGATTGCCAAAAGTCTGACATTTGAGCAGTTCCAAGTCATACCAGCACATTTGGGAAAAGAAGCATTATCCGTATTAGAATCAAACACGATAGACTTTGTTGTTCTGGATATTAATATGCCGGATATGGACGGTCTGGAGGTGTGCCGAAGCATACGCGCAACTCACAATGTTCCTATCCTGTTTCTAAGTGCAAGAGATAGGGAAATGGATAAAATTATTGGGCTGGAAATCGGAGCGGACGATTACATGACAAAGCCGTTTTCCATCGGTGAATTGACCTCGCGAATCAAAGCACATTTTCGCAAAACTGACCGCCTATATAAAGAATGGAGCGAAGTATACAGCACAGTAAATGGGATTAGCACATCTCCACTTATCTTAAATGAAGAAACCTATGAGGCGTTTTTGCGCAGTGAAAAACTTGATTTGTCTACAAAAGAATTTCAAGTGCTGGCGTTTCTTGAGAGCCACCCGGGGCAAGTGTTATCCCGTGAACAAATATATGATAGCGTATGGGGAGACAGTTATGGCGACCTTAACACCATAACTGTGCATATAAAAAATATCCGAAAAAAACTTGCCGGGTACGATGCTATAAAGACCATTTGGGGAGTGGGCTATAAATTTGTAGTAGGTGGTGGTGAAGAATGAAGCTAAAGTGGAAATTGCCACTGCTATTTCTGTTTGTCTATATGTGTGCGGTTTTAGCAACCGGCCTATGCTTTAATTTGCTAATCAATAGCAACGCGGCGGCTCAAGGTGGGGATACAGCGTTTCGCACTGTGGCGAGTGAATATTTGTCCATAGCAATTTTATTTCTCGCAGTGTTCATTGGTGCGAGTTTTGCGGTTTTATCAATATATTTGCATTTCAAGATTACGAAACCAATACATATACTGAACGAACGATTAGAGAGCGCAAGCACGGAACATTCTTCTCCTCTGCCGGATGATAGGAATGATGAAATCGGCACTCTATATAGTCAATTCAATAAAATGGAAGTGCGACTACAGCAATCACGGGAGGAACAGCTTGGGATAATTGCCGCTATTGCACACGATTTGAAAACGCCGCTTACATCCATTAACGGTTTCATGGAATTATTATCAACAAGGCACGACATTTCAGAACAGGAGAAGCAGGAATATTATGAGCTTGTTTTGAAAAAATCGCAGCAGATTGGTACGTTGATAAATACGTTTTCTACATTTGCAAAGCAGGAGGTTGAGTTGGAAACAATGGACAGGCAGCCAACGGATGCGCGCCGTCTGTTTGAGAATATCATTGAGGAATACGATGTGGAGTTATCGGGGCTTGGATTTGCGCTGAAATGGGAAAATAATTTCGTTCAAAATACTTTTGCAATGATTGATGAGTCTGCAATACGCCGTACATTCGGCAATCTATTTAGCAATGCCGTGCGCTATGGGAATAAAAATGATTTATGTATATATCTTAGCGGTTACACTGACAGAGGACATATTTATTTTCAAATTGAAGATAATGGCACTGGTGTGCAGGATGATTTGTTGCCCTTAATTTTTCAAAAATTTTATACAGTAGATACGGCGCGACAGAGCGAAAATGGCGGCACCGGACTTGGGCTGGCGATTAGCAAGTCAATTGTGGAGCATCATGGCGGCACGATGCAGGCGTTTAATTCAGAGCATGGCGGGTTGGGAGTTCGGTTCACAATCCCGATGATTTCATAATTCTTTATAATCCTTCATACAGTTTTATTTTAGTTTTATAGCCACTTCACTTTTTTGGTATAGCATGATGTCATACCAAAAAAAGGAGTGGTTTTTTTATGAGCGAAATTATTCAAATTGACAGACTCACAAAAACATTTGGTGAGTTACAGGCTGTCAACAATGTTTCATTAGAGGTAGGCAAAGGCGAGATATTCGGATTTGTTGGTCTGAATGGTGCAGGGAAATCTACGACAATTCATATGATGTTGTCGCTGTTAAAACCTACCTCCGGCAGCGTGTATTTGTTGGGCAAAGAAGTTGGTTTTGGAAGCTATGAGCTATGGAATAAGGTTGGCTTTTTGGAGAATGCAAACTATTATCCTGGACTAACCGTAGAGGAAAATCTGGATACTGCCCGCCGTATGCAGATGCTTACCGATAAGCATTGTGTTTCAAACATCATTACCAAACTCGGTTTGGACGCACACGCAAAGAAAAAGGCAAAAAATCTTTCTATGGGGAACAAACAACGCATGGAGTTAGCAAAGGCATTGATTCATAATCCTGAAATACTAATATTAGACGAGCCGATTAACGGGCTTGATCCCGAAGGTGTTGTGGAAGTCAGAGAGTTGCTTTTGGATTTATCAAGAAATTTCGGTGTTACTGTGTTTCTTTCCAGCCATCTTCTTGAGGAGCTTGCAAAATTGGCTGACCGCATTGGTATTATCCACAAGGGAAATCTAATACAGGAAATGAAACGGGAACAGTTGGAAAAATCATTAAAAAAGCAACTGATTCTAAGCGGCAGCAACATGAAAGCTATGAAGGGCATACTTTCTGAGAACGGGTATCGTTTTGAAGAAAATTCGGACGGACTACTGACTCTTTCCGATGATAACGCTATACAACAGCCGGAAAAGCTAAACGAATTACTGGTGCATTCAGGTCAATCGCCGTCACAGCTAAACATCGTTTCAGAAGATTTGGAAGGTTACTTTTTAAGAATAATTCAAGGCACAAAGGGGGCAAAATGATGAATACGTTATCTCTTGTTTACTGTGAAATGCGAAAAGCATATAAGTCGAGTGTCTTTTGGGTCGTGGCGGTTGCGTTTACCGTCTTTCCGTGGATTTCTCTTATCAAGTTTTCCAGTGCTGCAAATATAAGTTGGGCTTTTTACTTATCAGAAACGCTGGACAGCTTTTTCGGAATTTTAATAGTAGGATTTTCTTTCACAACCTGTTGGGTTTTCGGGCGAGAATATACGGATAAAACGATAAATGACCTATTGGTAAAACCAATATCTAAACTTCGCATAGCGTGTTCAAAATTTACTGTAATTCTTTTGTGGAACATCCTGTTGACCGTTCTTATGTTTGCGGTTGTGGTTTTGGTAGGTGTTTATGTTGGCCCGTCCGGGAACGCAGCCACACTTATACTCCATTATTTTCTTGTGTTTATGGCAATGGCACTGCTTACGATGTTTGTCAGTATGATAAGTTCTTTCATGGCTAATGTCACTAAAGGATATTTGGCGCCAATTGGTCTGACGTTCCTCATTGTGTTAGCTGTCAACATCGTTGAAAATGTTGGTCTCACTCATTATTTCCCTTGGACAATACCGAGGCTGATTATTTCCGATGGGTATCTTAGCACCATTAGTATTCTGATACTCACAATTACAGGGATAGTTGGGTTTGTCGGAACAGTTGCATGGTGGCGTTATGTCGATCAAAAATAAGTGAGCAATGTGACAGTCGAACGCTACGCAAAGGAGGGAAGCATGATTTTGTGGGCTAAAAACAATTTGAGAATTATATCTGCCGCGCTGATTATTGTGGCTATGTTAGGATTTTTTCTGTCTGCCGTTGTCATTAAAATAGATATGCTTGGCATTTCCGAAGGACTTGGTGCTCGCAATGCTTGTTCTCTTCTTAGCGGAACAACATCAAGTCAGCCCGACATATCCACATTGCAAACAAAGTTGCTTGAAATAATCGACGGCAATGATGCGTTTGCCGAGGTCAAGGCAAAACTCGCCCCGGCATTAGGTGCATACTTCCTTGTCATTATTCTACCTTTGATAAATCTTGTTTTCGTATTGTTGAAAAAATGGGAAAAAGCAAGAATGGTTATACCCATTGTCTCGCTTGCGTTGTTTTCTTACGCTGGGTATAGTGTGATGTCGCTCTCAAAAATCCTATATGCTGCCATTGAAGAATCTTTCGGATTTCTTGCCGTGCTTGTGAATATTTCTGAAATGGTGAAAATCCATTTGGGAATAGGTTATTGGCTTACACTTTCCTCACTTACGGTAATCTTTGCAATCGACATCGTTGTGTTGGTCGCAGACAGATCAAATTATTGAGGTAGGGCAAGATTTTTACACCGTACCAACTTGACAATTAGATCAACTAGATATATAATTGATTTAATTAAAAGGAGGGATCGTGCAATGGCCTATTCAAGTGAGTTTATTCGAGCAATCACAATCGTTCTTTTCATCCACATAAAAATGGGCGAATATAAGTTTGAATATGTGTCTACAAAAACCATCTCTGAGTATTTGATGATACCCGCTCCAACCGTAGTTAGGATTTTGAAAAGCCTTAACGACGCTGGGGTTACAACAACGAAGGAAGGTTCTAAAGGTGGTATTCTTTTATCCAACCCCATTTCCCAAATAACGTTATTGGATATCTTCTTAGCTGTTGAACGCGGACCGATGTTCAAAACACAGATAGACTTTGCGCCTAAACGTCCGCAGGATGAAAATGCAATGGGTACAATAGCCGGTTATTTGCAGGACGCAGAATCCGCCATGAAAGAATCGCTACGCAAAACAACTCTTGAAGATGTTTTTAATTCAATAAAATAGGAGGGCGTTATGGTTAAAATTGATTCCGAAAAATGTGTAGGATGCTCAATTTGCGTGAATGAATGTCATTCAAAAAGTCTTATACTGCAAAACTCAAAAGTACAGACTGTCGGTGAATGCCGTTTGCTTTGCGGTCACTGCGTGGCAATCTGCCCGCAAAACGCCGTGGCAATTCCTGAATTCGATATGGACGATGTTACCAACATTGCTCCGCAGGATTTTACGGCTGAAGATCTTTTATCGTTTATCAAAACCAGGCGCTCAATCCGCAGGTATCAAGCACGTCCTGTCGAGCGCGAACTCATTGAGCAGATGATACAGGCAGGGAGATACACGCCTACTTCCGCCAACCGTCAGGAGCTCTCGTTTGTTGTTATAGAAAAGGAAATGCAGACATTCAGAAAGATTGTTATTGAAACAGTCGGAGCGCAGTGCGGCTCACTTCTTTTGGCGGCGAAGGTTCTGCCCATGAAACCTTTTCTGCGAACCGTGGCAAAACGCGGTGTGTTGATTGCAGATAAATACAAGGAAAATCCCGATGAAAAAGACGAAATGTTTTTTGATGCTCCCATCGCAATTTTGGTTGCGGGTGACAATGAATTTGATGCAGGGCTTGCGGCAATGAACATGGAACTGGTTGCAAATGCCAACAGACTCGGCGTTCTGTACAGCTCATTTATCACGCGGGGAGCGGATAGCGCCAAAACGAAACTACTTTTTGGTGTTCCCAAAGGCAAAAAAGTCTATATGGCAATGCTCGTGGGGTACCAAAGCGTACAGTTTATGAGGAGTGCGCCACGTAAAAAGGCGGATGTTATGTGGTGTTAACTCCATGTGCCCGATATTATTAGAAAGGACGCATACGACTATGAGGGTATTTGTTACAGGGTCTACAGGTTTTATAGGCACCCATGTTGTCAAGGAACTTATTAGCGCGGGACATACTGTGGTCGGTCTTACCCGTTCCGATGCTGGCGAGGAGGCGCTTGCGCTTGTCGGCGCAGAGGTTTGTCGCGGTGATGTAAACGATCCGGATTGTATCCGCTCAGCCGCAGCGGCGGCGGACGCCGTTATCCACATGGCTTTTGATCATGATATCTCTAAATTAGCGCTGAATTGCCAGAAAGACCGTGTGGTTATTGAAGCGCTCGGTGAAGTACTGGCCGGTTCAAACCGTCCCCTTATTGTTGCTTCCGGTACGGGTCTGGTTGCCCGGTCGAAGCCAAATGAGCCGGTCATAGAAACCGACAAACACGCAAGCTCCGCCCAAGCTCCCCGTGCGGCAACGGAGGCGGCGGCCGCCGCCATCTCCACCAACGGGGGGAATGTGGTTGTTGTAAGGCTCTCCCAAGTGCATGACACACAGCATCAAGGCCGGATTAGAGAGCATATCAGGCTGGCGAGAGAAAAGGGTTATGTTGCCTATGTAGGCGAAGGACAGAACCACTTATCTGCCGTGCATATATCGGATGCAGCTCGTCTTTTCCGGCTGGCGCTTGAAGGCGGCCGGGCAGGTGCACACTACCATGCAGTAGGTGAGGAAGGCGTTGCCATGAGAGATATCGCTGAAGCGATCGGTACGGGGCTAAAGTTGCCGGTCAAGTCCCTTACCCCAGAGGAATTGCCGGGCTATTTTGGCCCAATCGCAAGCCTTGCCATGCTTGATCTTGCCGCATCCGGCACATGGACGCGCCAGGAGTTAGGCTGGAACCCCACCGGGCCGAGTTTTTTAGCCGATTTGTACGGCACGGATTATAGCGCTCTTTAAAAAATACTGCGCGATGGGACTGTTGCGGTAGGCGTTTGACTATATTCTCCTGTTGCCGCTGCCGAAAATATGGTGCATAAATGGTGTTAATGCAGATGTTTACAACAGCCGGTTTATATAGAGCGCATGAAAATAATTGGACGAAACTCAAAGGGGTGACCACGTTATGCAAGATAAGAGCAGTCCTGATCGCTTGGGTACCGTGATCAAATCCTCACGCAGAACAAAGGGAATAACACAATCCCAACTGGCTACACGTTTGGATATCACCGCCAGATACCTCAAAGCCATAGAAAACAGCGGACGAAAACCCAGTTATAACTTGCTGGTTCGGATGATTAATGAACTGGATATCCCAACAGATTCTGTTTTTCAAATCGAACAAAAAAAAGATGAATCGACAGCTAAACTTATTCCGCTTTGGAAAGCGAAATAGGAAAAGGAGACCAATTATCCCTTCCATTGTAGCTTCAACATGAGAACGATTAAAGCGTGTCTGGCTGATACGCTTCACCCGACAAATATATTATAGGGGTAGATAAATGATGAAGAAAGGAATACGTTTCATGCAGCCAACCCCCGGCTGCTACGTATAGCAAGCCACACAACAGAATTATAGCCTTACAACTACATAAACCGTCAAAAAAAGCCTGTCGTCACTGACGGGCTTTTCTGATCTACAAGGTGAACTCTCAGAACACCCGGCCCCTTGGATGGACTTTGTCTGTCTAAGGGGCTTTTTTGCGCTTAAGCCGATTGTACGATGCCGCTCTCCTCCGCTTCTCCTTTCCCTGAAATTTCACGGAAAGGAGGAAACGACATGATGGACAAAGATTATTTTATCGTCATCGACGGAGAAAAAGTCCCCGTCAGTGAAGAAATCTACCGAGCTTTCAAACGGCCGCTTTGGACGGAACGCAAGCGTCGTCAGGTTCGCGCCGACCATGAACGGTCACTGGAACAGCTCTCGGAAAACGGATTCGATGTGCCGGACAAAAGTGCGCTGGTGGATGAAATCGTCAAGAGTAAGTTGATGCTGGACATGCTATTCGCAGCTCTGGCTGAATTGACCGATGACGAGCGCGGGCTGATTGATGCACTGTTCTTTGAAGAGAAGTCGGAGCGGGATGTGTCACGGGAAACCAGTGTGTCACAAACAACAATCAATTATCGGAAAAACAAGATTCTCGAATGGCTGAAAGAAAAACTTTCATAATATTTCGTTCAACTGCCCCTCATTTTCCTTTGGATAATGAGGGAGCTTTTCTATCCCCCGGAATGGAGGTGAATCAGATGAACAAAATATCAGCAGCCGCTTTGACTCCGGCGATGAAAACCGAGCGGACGAAAGAGCTGGTCGGCGTTCTTACTGCCATTAGCGTAGTGTCAAGGCGACTGGCAAAAAAACTGGCTCTGCTTGAGAAGCGGTCAGCTAGAAAGGAAGGTAAACAGAGAAGATGAGACAGCAGGACAACACATACCCACCCATGCCGATTAGGGCAACGCCGTACCAACACCAGCAGGATGCGTTCAATCTTGCCTGCAGACTCTTTGCTCTGACAAGTGGCAGTCCGCTCAGTCAAGGCATGGCTTTTCTCATGGAAATGGGTACAGGCAAGACCATCACCAGCATTGCTGTCATCGGTGCATTGGATCTCTCCATCAAAATCCATAGAGTGCTGATTGTCGCTCCGTTATCTATCCTCGGTGTATGGAAGGAAGAATTCTCCAAGTTTGCCGATTTCCCGTATGACCTCGCTGTGCTGGAGGGTTCCGGGGCAAAGAAGTCCGAAACGCTCCGTTCCTTAAGCGGAAATACCCTGCAGGTGGCTGTGGTGAACTACGAATCGGCTTGGCGTATGGAAAAGGAACTGCTGGCCTGGGACGCTGACCTCATCGTGGCGGATGAGGCTCACAAAATTAAGACCCACTCCACCCGCGCATCCAAAGCCATGCATCGTTTGGGCGCAAAAGCCCGGTACAAGCTCCTGCTGACCGGTACGGTCATTACCAACAAAGCCCTGGATGTCTTTTCCCAATATAAGTTTATCAACCCGGCGATTTTCGGCAGCAGCTTCTATGGTTTTCGGAATCGATATTTCGACATGGTGGGCTACGGCGGCTATACCCCCGTCCTCAAACGGAACATGGAGCCGGAGCTTGTGGGCAAAATGCACAGCGTCGCGTTCCGCGCCACCAAAGCCGAATGCCTCGATTTGCCGGAAACCGTGGACATCCTCCGCAGCGTAACGCTGGAACCTGCAGCGGCCCGGCTGTACCGCGACCTGGCGAAGGACAGCTATGCGGAGCTTGGCAAAGGCGAAATCACCGCCCCCAATGTACTCACCCGGCTTCTGCGTCTATCGCAGCTGACCGGCGGATACATCGGCAACGACGATGGTAACGTCCAAACCGTCAGCCGCGCCAAGATGGACATGCTGGAGGACATCATTGACAGCGCTGTGAGCGAAAACCAAAAACTGGTTGTGATTGCCCGCTTCATTCCCGAAATCAGCGCCATCTGCAAAATGCTGGAAAAGAAGGAAATCCAGTATGCCTGCATCTCCGGTGGCGTGACGAACCGGGATGAACAGGTGAGGCGCTTCCAGACGGACCCGGAAACGAAGGTCTTTGTTGGGCAAATCGCTACGGCTGGCCTGGGCATCACGCTCACCGCTGCCAGTACCATGGTTTTCTATTCCGTGGATTACAGCATGAGCAATTTTGAACAGACAAAGGCGCGTATCCACCGGGTGGGGCAGGCGCAAAAATGCACCTACCTTTACCTTGTTGCCAGCGGCACCGTGGATGAGCGGGTGCTCATGGCGCTTCGGCAAAAGGCCGACCTTGCTCGGATGCTGGTGGACGATTGCCGGAAAGGTCTGAACCCATTTACCTGAGAGGAGAACCCTATGAACAGTGAAAAAATGTTCACGCTTGCGGATCAGCTTCGGGAACTGCGGGAGCAGAAACGAGAAGCGGAGCAGCTGGTAAAGCAGCTCAATGAACAAATCGACGATACGGACTACCGGCTTTCGGAAGTGATGGCTGAGACCGAAACCCAGAATTTCACCCGCGCCGGCACCATGTTCTACCTGACCACCAAAACCCGCGCGTCTGCCGTTGCCGGCAGTAAGGAGGAACTCCATGCCGCGCTGAAGGCGCACGGTTTCGGTGACCTGGTATATGAAACGGTCAATGCGAACTCCCTCTCCGCTTTTGTGAAAGAGCAGATGGAGGAAGCGGCGGAGGATGCCGGCGGCGAAGGTGCCAGCACCGAAGATGCCCTTCCCGACTGGCTGGACGGGCTGGTCAACGTATACGACAAAACGACTGTTGGCGTGAAAAAGGCATCGAAATAAAAATACGGAGGATACGATTATTATGGCAAAGCAAAACGAAAATATGGAAATCATGACTACTGGCGGCGGCTTTATGCAGCTGGCCAATATGGATATGGCGACGATGATGGCGGAGGAACTGGACGGGCTGGACGCAGGTTTTGAACGCATCAAGATTCCCTCCGCAGGCAGCACGGTATTTGAGATGCCGGGCGAAGACCCCAGCGAACCGGAAGCGGTGAAGGAATTCTCGGCGGTCATCCTGCATCATCATCCGCTGTTCGCGTACTACCAGAGCAAATACACGGGCGGCAGCAATCCCCCGAACTGCGGCTCATATGACGGGCTGTTCGGCCAGGGTACCCCCGGCGGCAACTGCAAAAGCTGTCCCTATAATCAGTTCGGCACCGGGGAGAACGGCTCCAAAGCCTGCAAGAACCGCCGCAGAATCTATGTGCTGTGTGAAGGAGAGATTTTCCCGATGCTGCTCTCCCTGCCCACGGGAAGCCTGAAAGAGTTCACCCGCTACATCAAGCGCCTGCTCTCCAAGGGCAGAAAGTCCAATGGTGTGATCACCCGCTTTTCACTGAAGAAGGCGACCAACAGCGGCGGCCTGGCCTACTCTCAGGCGCAGTTCGCGGTGGACCGCATTTTGACCCAGGATGAGCAGGCCATCATCGAACGGCTGTCAGAGCAGGTCAAGGCGTACAGCCAGCAGGTGGCTTTCGATGATGACGGCGCGGCGGATAACGGGCTGGGCGGTGTGCAAGTTAACCCGAAGACCGGGGAGATTATTGAACCTCTAAACTAAACGATTTCCTGACCGGGAGCGCGGCACTACGCCGCCTCCCTCTGTCAGGCGGATTGGAGAATACTATGCAGTACAAATGTGTAACAACGCTAATGGCGCTGAAGGATTATCTTCATGATGCAACGCCCGTAGCATTTGACTTTGAAACGGCTCCTGACGCAATGTACCGGAATGAAGAGCGCGCGGCGCTGGATGCCCATAAATCCCATATCACAGGCATCAGCTTTTCAGTGGCGGAAGGCAGTGCCATTTATGTACCTCTGGCGCATCAGATCGGGGAGAATGCTTCCGAGCAGGATGAACTATGGGCATGGCTGAAGGATAAATTCTTTCAGAATGCTGAGATCACCAAAATTGCACACAACCTCGCTTTTGAGAGCATGTTCCTGTACGTCATGGGAATCGTGATCCAAGCCCCTGTGTACGACACCATCGCGGCAGCGCAGATGACACTGAAGAACAATCTCATGTTCCGCACTCTCAGCGACAGCGGCCTCAAAACTCTGGTGCCCGCTTTGCTGGATACGGAGCTGCCCGGTTTCAGCGATGTGACCGGGGGACGGGCTTTCGATGAACTCGACCCTCAGGACACTGAAACCATATGCTATGTCTGCGCCGACAGCGACTATACCCTGCGGCTGTACCATCTGTTCAATGTATGGTTCGAGCGATACCTTCCCAAGCATCGTCTCATTGTGGAGCATGTTGAATCGCCAACCGCTGTGTATGTGGGCATCATGAAGTACAACGGCCTGCTTGTGGACAGCGCATTGATGCAACAAAAGCGTGAGGAAGCGGATACCGCTCTGGCACGGATTCGCAACGATATTGCTTTTATCATCGGTGATGTGAACATCGGCGCGAACGCCGGCACCGCGGCCTTCAAAAAGTATCTGTATGAGGATTTGGGATTGCCCACCTTCAAGGTAACCACCAAGCATCAGAAGGCCATGGACGATGAAGCCTTGGTGCTGCTCTCCGAGTGGTGCGAAGCGAACCGCCCGGATCTGACACCGCTGTTCAGGCATGTGCAGGACTACCGCCGCATCGGAAAAATCAAGTCCACCTACATCGATGGCTATCTGGAGCATGTGAACAGCGCCACCTGCCGGATACACCCTGACCTGATGCCCCTGGGCACCGAGACCGGGCGCTTCGCCGCCCGCAAACCCAATCTGCAAAACATGCCCAGAGCCGGTACCGATGATACCGGGGTGCGGAACTTCTTTCTGGCTCCTGCGGGTAATGTTCTGCTGTCGCTGGACTTTTCCCAGATTGAGCTGCGCGTCGGCGCGTTTTACTGCCGCGATGAAAAGATGCTGGAAACCTACCGCACGGGCGGCGATATTCACAATCAGACAGCGGATGTCGTGTTTGGCGCGAAAAAACACGATAAGGAGGAGCGTACCATCGCAAAAAATGTCAACTTCGGTACCTTCTACGGGCTGTTCCCCAAGGGGCTGCAACGGACGCTGAAGTTCAAGGCCGGGCTGGATACTCCGCTCTCCGAGTGCGAAGCCATCATCCGAAACCTCAAAGCTGGGTACCCCGCGCTGATCCGCTGGCAGGAAGCAGCGAAGGAGCAGGCAGCTTCCCGCAGGTACACCGAAACGTGGCTGGGCAGGCGGCGCTACCTTCCGGGCATTACCGCGAAGGATTTCACAAAAAAGTCCTTTGCCGAACGCTGCGCCCTGAACACACCGATACAGGGTACCGCAGCAGATATTCTGAAGCTGGCGCTGGGCGGAATCATCGCCGGGCTTCCGGCGTGTCCTTGGCTGAAGCCCCTCCTGCAGATACACGATGAACTGGTTTTCGAGCTGCCGGAGGAGCGCATCACTGAGGCGATACTTTTTATCAAATCATGCATGGAGCAGCAACCGTTCCTGGAATTCGATGTACCCATCATCGCGGAAGCATCGGTCGGGAGCAGCTTTGGCAGCATGCAGGAATGGGAGGAATGCGCCGATGAATGACAGTCCCAAATACAACGCTTCCGGCTGTCCAGACCCCACAGCCTATAAAGCGCTCACCGCAGTCGACAAGGAAATCGACAGCCAGACTCCGCTCACACAGCGCATCTTCCGACCGATGGTGTTCATCTGCTCTCCCTATGCCGGGGATGTAAAGCGTAATGTGGACAATGCCCGCCGTTATTCCCGGTATGCCGTGAAGCAGGGTGCTATTCCCATCGCGCCGCACCTTCTTTTCCCGCAGTTCATGGATGATACTGACCCGGAGCAGCGGGAGCTGGGTATCTTCTTCGGGCTGATCCTCATGCACTGCTGCAGCGAGGTATGGGCATTCGGAAGTGCCGCTTCTCCGGGTATGCAAATCGAAATCACCAAAGCACGAAACCGTGGCATGCCCGTCCGCTTCTTCGACGATGAGTGCCGGGAGGTGATGCCCTATGCGTAAGGCGCTGAATGTTCCCCCGGAGGAATTTCTGCGACCGTTCTTCGATGCCGGCGAAACCGTATGCCTGCGCGTATTCGATGATCGCAAGTCCGGCTTCTTCCAAGGCATGAAGCTGGAATGCGCGGCTGAGAAGATCGATGGAATGACCGATATGCTCAAAAAACACAATGCGCAGCATCGCGGCATCTATTTTGTGATCAATTACGGCGGGCATGAGGATGTGGATATCACCCGCATCAATGCCCAGTTCGTGGAATGTGACAATCTGAGCCTGGAAGAGCAAATGGCGCAGATTGAAGCGTTCCCGCTACCACCGTCCCTCATCGTCAAAACCCGAAAATCCCTGCATACCTATTGGCTCATGAAGGACGCGAAAGTGGTGGATTTTCGGCGCGTACAAAAGCGGCTCATCGCGCAGTTCGGCGGTGATCCCGTCTGCGTCAATGAGAGCCGGGTCTTCCGCTTGCCGGGCTTTGACCACTGCAAGAAAGAACCGATCCCTGTGGAGTGCATCAAGTTCAGCCCGGAGCTGCGCTACACCCAGGCAGAGCTTGAAGCCCATCTTCCCGCTGTGCCGGATGAACCGGCTGTCACCGATCCCGTACCCAAAGGCTCCCGCAAGGGGTTGGCACTGGTCGGGAAGCGTTGTGACTTCATCCAGCACTGCAAGGAAAACGCCGCTACCCTCTCCGAGCATGACTGGTACGCCATGATTACGAACCTCGCTGTGTTCGAGGACGGCGACCGCGCCATCCATGCGCTGTCCAAGGGATATCCCAAGTACAGCCACGCTGAAACTCAGAAGAAAATTGCTCATTTCCTGGAATCAGGTACCCGGCCCATGACCTGCGCCGCCATTGCGGAAAAAGGCTTCCGATGCCCGAAGCTGGAAGCTGGAACCTGCGCGTGTAAAGCCCCTGCCGCCCTGTGCTATAAGGCATTGGACATCAGGGAACTGCGGGAATACTTGAACGCCTGCGAAATGAAAAGCGCAACGCTGGATAACATCCAAACAGCAAAAGCCTTTGTGACAGATTATTTGTACAACATCGACCCGGTCATCGGCGAGGCGTTCATCAATTACGAGGTGAAGGACTTCTTCCGCTTCAAGGCCGGTGACCTACGGACGCTGCTTACACTGCATCGGGAACTTCACAAAAAGTATGCGGAGAGCAAAGAAACTCGCCGCGAGACCGAGGGCGCCGAACTGCCCGATTGGTACGAGCTGACCGAGCGCGGCGGGCTGCGCTTCTTGCCCGGTATTCTGGCAGATCATATGACCAAGAATGTGGATGCCTTCTACGGTGTCGGCAGTTACTTTTTTTATGAGAATGGCGTATACACCGCCCAAGAGGACTTGGCGGCACAGTCCAAAGCGCGGGAATTCCTGATCTCGAGGCAGGCCACCATGACAGCAATCGCGGACAGCGTCGGGCAGTGGCGTATGCAAATCCGAAAGGCCGTCCGGGAGATCAACTGCAATCCGTTCATCGTCAATGTGAAGAACGGCCTATACAACATCCTCGACGGCAGCTTCCATCCGCACACCCCGGAGTATTATTCGACTGTCCAAATCAATGCGACCTATGATCCGACGGCCAAGTGTCCGCAGTTTCTGGAATTCCTTTCAGGAATTCTCGGTGAGGGTGAAGTATTCCTGCTTCAGGAGATATTTGGCTACCTGATGATCCCCGTCAACAAAGCCCAGAAATCCTTTGTGTTTGTGGGCGCGGCGAATGCGGGTAAATCAACGCTACTCTCCATCGCGCAGGAAATCCTGCTGGGCAGCGAAAACGTATCCAACATCCCCTGGCAGGGGCTTGGCGACCGCTTCAACAAAGCAGAGCTGTTCGGCAAACTTGCTAACATCTTCGCCGACCTGCCTTCGAAGGCCATTGATGACGGCGGGATGTTCAAGAGCCTGACAGGTGAGGATTATGTGACCGCCGAGCGGAAAAACAAAGACCCCTTCTCCTTCCGTCCGTATGCGCGGCTGCTCTTTTCCTGCAACGATATCCCGAAGAACTATTCTGACCGGTCTGACGGCTTTTACAGGCGGCTCATCATCATCCGCTTTGACCGTTCCGTACCCAGCGATAAGCGTGACCCTGACCTGCGGGAGAAGCTGGCAACGGAGCGCGACGGCATCTTTATGTGGGCGCTGGAGGGGTTGAAGCGGCTCATTGAACAGAAATACCAATTCACCGAAACCGATAAGACACGTTTCGAGCTGCAGCGGTACAAGGTGGAGAGCAACAGCGCGCTGATGTTCCTGGAGGAATGCTGCGAGGTGGATGGTGACGCAGAATGCGTCCGGGAGGAGCTGTTTGAGCGGTACAGGGAGTATTGCAACAAGAACGGCCTGAAATCCTTATCGCAGACCAAATTCAACAAAGACGTTGAAACGGCGGACGAGCGTATCAGGCGCGCGGTGGATCGTCTCGGAAAACGGCGAACGTGGAGAGGGCTGCGGTTATGCGACTGATTTTTGACGGGTTTGACACGGTTTTTCTATTCCTTGCGCGTATAGTCCAGAGGGGGGAGATAGGACGAAATATTAATATAATATATAAAGGGGCAATTTCCCTCGTCAAACCCGCCAAAGCGGGAGGTATTCCATGACGGAAAAAGAAATCGTCAGCGCCATCATGCGCTATCTGAAGACTGTGCCGCACACGTTCTGCTGGAAGGAACACGGCGGGATGTATAGCACAGCCGGTCTGCCCGATATCATCTGCTGCATCGGCGGCAGGTTCATCGCCTTCGAGGTGAAAACGCCATCCGGCAAGCTGTCAAAGCTACAGGAAATCACGATACAGAAAATCAGAGCCGCAAAGGGCGAAGCCTTCATGGTCACAAGCGTCGAGGAAGTCAAGGAGATTCTCCAAAATCTTCACGTTTGAACAGGAGGTTCCCTATGGCCGATTATATAAAATGCGCGAAGTGCCGGTTCGCCCAGCAGGATAATAAGGCAAGCCAATACACATTGAAACATTGCAGTAAATGTGAACACCGCGAGTGCTGCAAGCTTCGAGCGACTGACCACATTTGCGAAAAGCAAGCCCTGAAATGGGCGGCAATCCAATGTGTGAACCCCGACAGCGACTATCACAAGGCGCTACTGAACGTCAGTATTAACGGAGATATGCAGGATCGGATAACCTGGAGCGGCTGCACCTGTGGCGAAGCCTGTGAAGGGAGCGATGTTCAATGACCGCAAAAGAGTATCTCTCCCAAGCGTATCGCATCGACCAGCGCATCAACAGCAAGTTGGAGCAGGTCGAAGCCCTGCGCTCCCTAACCCAGAAGATTACAGCATCGTTTGGCGGCGAGGTGGTGTCGCATACCCGCAATGTCACCTCCATGGAAGATGCCATACTGCGGCTAATGGAGGAGGAGGCGGAACTCAGCGGCATGATCAATGTCCTGATAGGAATCCGAATGGGCATCGCCCGATGCATCAATTCTCTTCCCGATCCCGATTGTCAGCTCCTGCTGGAGAATCGCTACCTGTGTTTTCAGACATGGGAGCAGATTGCGCAGAGCATGCACTTTAGCGTTCGCTGGGTACACACCGTTCATTCGCGGGCATTGAGGATGGTTGACAAAGCGTTGCGTGAAGGAACGCATGCGCATGATTCAGCTTCAAAAGAAATTTTGGAAAGTGTGCATAGTAGTTCACAGTAATTCACTTGAGTTTACCTACCAAGGTGATATAATGGCACCAGTGGAAATAGGTTCACAGGAGCGTCCGCAGAGCAATCTGCAGGCGCTCTTTTCGTTTGGAGGAAAGCTCATGCCCAGCAAACCCAAGAAGCCTTGCGCTCATTCAGGCTGTGTGCATCTTACCCATGGCAGGTTTTGTGAAGAACACGCCAAGCAGGAAGCGCGGCGGTACAACCGATACGACCGCGATCCCGAATCCAACAAACGGTACGGTAGGTCGTGGGCAAAGATCAGAGCGGCATTCCTTCACGCCAATCCGCTTTGTGAGATGTGCCGTGAGGATGGAAGGCTAACGCCTGCCGGTTTGGTTCACCACAAATGGAAGCTGACGGATGGAGGCACGAACGACCGGCAGAATTTGCAGGCGCTCTGTTCCTCCTGCCACAGCAGACTGCACGGTCAGCAGGGTGATTACTTTTAGCGGTTCAAGTTTTCAAGTGTCCAGTTTTCGGGCTACATACCAGGGGTGGGTCTAATCCCGACGGCTTGTATGGCGGGCAACGCGTCGGCCTGTTGTGTGAATTTTTCAATAATCAAAAATCAAAAAATCAAATATCAAAATAAGGTAGGTGACGATTATGCCCAGCGGAGGTTATCGTCCGGGGGCCGGTCGTCCCCGAAAAAATCTTGATGATAAAAAACTCGAAGGAAAAGCGTCGAGACCTCTTTCTTCAAAACCGGCTCCGAAAAAGGTTTGCGGAAAGAATCTCATGGCCGACTATTTTTCGATGGCCATGAAAGAGTGCGAGAAGGAAGTCCCATCGGCGGATATCCTGAGAGCCGAAATTGAAGAGTACATTGCCGCGCAGGGCTGCGAGGGTTTTATTGCTCCCCAGACGATAACGGACTATGTACTGAACAGGCAAGGCTTCCTTGCCTGCGAGTGCATGAACCGCAAGATTGGTCGAATGACCAAGGAACTCAAGCTCTCGCCCTATGTTACAGCGGGTCAGGGGTACTACAAAGCCATGCGAGACGATTTTAATCTGATGATGCAAATCATCAACAGGCACAGCGGTAGCCAAGGCGAGGAAAAGAACGCCTTCCTTGACCTGCTCACGAATAGGGGGTTTTAGGATATGCAAACAACAGAACGATTTGAAAAAGTCGATATTAGCAAACTGGTTCCCTACGCGCGGAACGCAAGGACACATAGCAAGGAACAGATTTTGCAGCTTCGTTCAAGCCTACGGGAATTTGGATTCGTAAACCCCATCATCTGCGACCATGAATACAATATCATCGCAGGTCACGGTCGAGTGCTTGCGGCGAAAGCCGAGGGCATGGCTGAAATCCCCTGTGTATTTGTCGAGCATCTGACCGACGTGCAGAAAAAAGCGTACATCCTCGCGGATAACCGTTTGGCGCTCAACGCTGGTTGGGACGATGAATTGCTGGCATTGGAATTTGCCGATTTGAAAGAACTCGGCTTTGATACGGAGCTAACCGGCTTCGATGCTTCCGAGATTGAAAAGCTGTTCGCATCGGAAGGCAATGAAATTCAAGACGATGGCTTTGACCTGACGGCCGCTTTGGAAGAAGCGGCTTTTGTTTTGCCCGGTGATGTATGGACGCTTGGCAGGCACCGGCTCATCTGTGGCGACGCGACTGATGCCGATACTGTCAAAAGCCTCATGGATGGACGCAAAGCCAATCTTGTGTTGACAGACCCGCCATACAACGTTGCTTTTGAATCGGCAAGCGGGCTGAAAATTAAGAACGACAGCATGAAAGCGGATAAGTTCTACGATTTCCTTTACGCTGCATTCCGTAATCTTGCAGATAACCTTGAAGGCGGTGGGTCGGCATACATTTTTCACGCCGATACCGAGGGTGAAAATTTTCGCAGGGCTTTTCGCGAGGCTGGTTTTCATCTCTCCGGGTCCTGCATCTGGGTGAAGGATAGCTTCGTTATGGGCCGCTCACCCTACCAATGGCAGCATGAACCCATTCTGTATGGTTGGCTGAAAACAGGAACGCATAAATGGTACGCAGGGCGTAGTGAGGCGACCATCTGGAACTTCCCTAAGCCTAAGCGTAACAGCGACCATCCCACATCAAAGCCCCTCGATCTGCTTGCGTACCCAATAAAGAACAGCAGTCAGCCCAACGGCATCGTATTGGACACCTTTGGCGGTTCGGGCAGTACGCTCATCGCCTGTGAGCAGGTCGACCGCATCTGCTGCATGTTGGAGCTGGATGAAAAATACGCCAGCGTCATTCTTCGCCGTTATGCGGAGCTCAAACAAAACGTCGGTGAAGACATCCTATGTGAGCGAAATGGCGAAACCCTCCGTTACGCTGACTTGGTGAAGGAGGTTGCCGGTAAATGAATAAGCAACTGACACTCGGCTCCCTTTTCGATGGTTCCGGGGGCTTTCCCCTCGGAGCCATTTTCTCCGGCATTCAACCGATATGGGCATCCGAAATTGAGCTGTTTCCGATTCGTGTCACCACTAAGCGGCTCCCGCAAATGGTACACTATGGCAATATTTCTGCCATGAACGGCGCGGAAATCGAGCCGGTGGATATCATCACCTTTGGCTCGCCCTGCACCAACCTGTCTGTAGCAGGCAAACGGGAAGGGCTGGACGGTAAACAGTCCTCCCTGTTTTATCAGGCAATCCGCATTGTGAAAGAAATGAGGCAAGCAACGCATGGAAAATATCCAAGATACATCGTCTGGGAGAATGTCCCCGGCGCTTTTTCCTCCAATGGCAGCGAGGACTTCCGTTCCGTCCTCGAAAACATCGTTCAAATCGCCGAGCCGGAAGCCACGGTGCCTGCGGCTCCTGAAAAAGGATGGCCCTACGCCGATGTTCTCCTGGGAGACGGATGGAGCTTGGCGTACCGAACTGTTGACGCGCAATATTTCGGTGTCGCCCAACGGCGCAAGAGAATCTACCTTGTCGCGGATTTTGCAAGCGAACGCGCCGGAGAAATACTCTTTGAGCGCGAGGGCGTGTCAAGGGATTTTGAACCGGGTTTCTCTCCGGGGCAAGGAGCTGCCGGAAGTGCTGCGGGCGGCATTGGTGAGCCAATCCGTGTCCTGAATGACCAGGGCGGGGCTTGCATTAGCGTTACCGACGACTGCACCGCTACCCTCCGCGCGCAGGAGCATGGTCATCAGCCCATTGTGTTTGAGCCGGGCGCGGCTTCCAGGCTGGGCGGGCATGTGTGGATAGATTCCACCGGCGCGCTTCGGGCAGATGCCGGGGATAACCGCCCTGCTGTTGCTTTGGAGAACCATCCAGCTGACGGGCGGCTCGAAATCAGCGATGACGGCAAAGTGCAGACGCTCACGAGCAGAATGGGTACGGGGGGCATGAATGTCCCATTAACACTTAAGATACGATCGGGTCGGGAGGGAGGCGGGAAAGGCGCTCTTGTGCAAAGAGATGCGTCAGCAACACTTTCTACGGTGAATGACCAATCCGTATTTGTACCCACCACTGCCGCTTTCATGGGCGGACAGGGCGCGGATGCCGGGAGTATCGCCTACAACGAGCATATCGCGCCGACCATACGAGGGCAGGCTGGTGGTAATTCTGTGCCTATGGTGATGACCGCCTTTGGCATCAGCTCCAAGGACAGCAACGCCATGAAATCTTCCAATCCGCATAGCGGAATTTATGAAGCTGGGACTGCCCGGACGTTGGATCAGTCAGGCGGCAACCCCTCCTGTAACCAGGGTGGGATTGCGATTTGTGTTCAGGGCAGCATGATCGGCCGAGAAGAAAAGAACGGCCCGCAAGGAAATGGCATCAATGAGGATAGGGCGTTCACACTCAACACTGCTGACCGACATGCTGTCGCCTACGCCATGACGACAGGCAGCTTTACAGAAATCCATGAGGAGCAGTCTGCCACGCTCATGGCGCGGGATTACAAAGACCCGCAGGTGGTAAACGCCTCCCGCTACCTGGTTCGCAGGCTCACTCCTCTGGAGTGTTGCCGTTTGCAGGGCTTCCCGGATGGTTGGTGTTCGGATTTGGAAACCTCCAACCCAACGGAGGAAGAAATCACATGGTGGGCAGAGGTTTTTGAAACACATCGCAAAATCATGGGAACCTCCAGCAAACCACGGTCGCGGAAGCAGATCGCAAAATGGCTGCAAAACCCGCATTCGGACTCCGCAGAGTACAAGATGTGGGGCAACGGTTTATCAGTTCAGTGCGCTATTTTTGTCCTCCGTGGCATTGTGGAATGTACACAATCGTAAGCCTTGATTCTGTCTTGAAGATTGGTACATATATTCGCGAAAATGAGTTGCTATTATCGTGTGAAAGAGCGAATATGTGACACACCGAAGGGCGCAAACCCTACGGAATCAAGGAAAACGGAGGATACACGATCATGAAAATCAACTACGATGTAACAGGCGCGGAACGGAAATCACTGGTGGGAGCCATCAGCAAGGAGCTAAACCAGCCGACTAAGTATCTGGGCGCACCCACCTTCGCCTACGAGATTGGCAGCTACCGCATCGACAAAAACGGCACCCTCGAAGGCGAGGACAACCCCGGCTTGGTCGCAGCCCTTGGCAGCCTGCACGGTTTCAAAGCTGACAGCGAGGAATACGACACACAGTTCCTCGAAGCCATGCCGATGACCGAAGCGGAAGAGCTGGGGCTTGGCACAGAGTGCCGCGAGGATTTTGCGGGCGAAAACGGGATGCAGGCCAGCGATGTTCCTGAAAGCTTCACCTACCAAGCGGAACTCAGCGACCCGAACTACCCAGACCGT
>JGI994J12354_10001462_pt1 | contig 23854 bp, 20 predicted proteins | sample IntmicLarv3ML3BL_FD_12354 | JGI IMG/M metagenome (IMG submission 12354)
TGGATGCCGGCGGCCTCAGCCGGGTATCCGGGCATAAGACTGTGGACGACAGGCACGCGAAGCGGGTAGGGGGTGCCTGCCGTAACCGCCAGAAAAGCAAGAAACGCCAGCAAAAAATTCATAAAAACACCGGCCGAAAGGATGATGGCACGCTTCCATATGGGTTTGCTGCCGAAGGCTTGGTCATGCTGGTTATCGGTATCTTCGCCCAGCATTTGACACGACCCGCCAATAGGGAACAGCCGCAGCGAATAATCGGTATCGCCGCGGGTGACGGTAAAAAGCCGCGGCCCCATACCGATAGAAAACTCCTCCACCAGCACCCCGCAGGCCCTTGCCGCGAAGAAATGCCCCAGCTCATGCACAAGCACCACAACGCCAAACACCAGTATGGCAATGACTATATTCAAAACAGACCACCTCGTAGGGTTTCCGCCCGTTGGCGCACAAAGCGCCGCGCCCATGCATCGGTTTGCAAAACGGCTTCAACGGACAGCTCATTTTCATCAGTATATGCAGACAATGCGCTTTCTATCAATAAAGCAATGTCCAGAAAGCGAATTTCCTCACGCAAGAACAACGCCACTGCCGCTTCGTTTGCGCCGTTTAGCACCGTGGGCATCAACCCGCCTGCGTTAAGCGCTTCATAAGCCATATCGAGGCAGGGAAAAAGCTGACGGTTCGGTGGTTCAAAGGTCAAAGTGTTGCGTGCAAAGAAATCGGTTTTCGGGAACGGGTTTGGCAGGCGCGCGGGGTAGGAGAGGGCGTACTGAATCGGTACCCGCATATCAGGCTCCCCCATTTGCGCCATAACCGCACCGTCCTCATACTCAATCATGGAGTGAACCACACTTTGCGGATGCGTCAGCACGGTAATTGTGTCGGCAGGCACATCAAACAGCCATTTTGCCTCAATGACCTCAAGCCCTTTATTCATCATGGTGGCAGAATCGATGGTGATTTTTGCACCCATGCTCCAGTTTGGATGCGCCAGGGCATCGGCAAGCGTGACGCTTTGCAGTTCCGCCTCCGTAAAGGTGCGAAAAGGGCCGCCCGATGCGGTGAGATACAGCGTGCGGATGCGGTTGCCTTCGTTGCCGCGCAGGCATTGGTGGATGGCGGAATGCTCACTATCGATGGGCAAAATCGGAACATCGGCCGCTTTGGCGGCATCCATCACCAACTGCCCGGAGGTGACGAGAGTTTCTTTATTGGCTAGGGCAATGGCCTTGCCGCTTTGGATTGCCTGCAAGGTTGGTTGCAGGCCAATGTTGCCGACTATTGCGTTTACCACACAGGCCACTTCGTCCATCGACACAACGGCAAGCATACCCTCCATGCCGCCCCAAACAGTGGTTTGCGTATTGGTGAGGGCCAGCCGCGCCCGCAACTCTGCCGCCTTGGTTTCGTCTGTTACAACGGCCGTCTTGGGTTGAAATTCGTGTATTTGTTTTTCCAGCAAATCGATATTGGCGTGAGCCGTAAGTGCGACAACCTCAGCACAGCCTGTGGCGCGCACCACATCCAAGGTTTGTGTGCCTATCGAGCCGGTGGAGCCTAATACGGCAATTTTTTTCGGCATAGCAATCAAATCCTAACTTTATCAGCGTTTATCGGTGTATAATCAGCAGGGAAATCAGGTACACCGCGGGCGCGGTAAATAGCACGCTGTCAAACCGATCCATAACGCCGCCATGCCCGGGTATCAGCTTTCCGAAATCTTTAATGTTTGTATAGCGTTTTATGGCAGAGGCGGCCAAATCACCGAGTTGCGCAAACACTGCGCCGCCCGCGCCGATAACGGCGTAACGAATCAAAAGCCCAATGGTTTGCATATCGTTTGCCGCGTTGACATTCGAGGTGTTTACCATAATCGCGCCATACGCAATGCTCAAAAGCATGGCAAACACAACGCCGCCCACCGCGCCCTCCACCGTCTTGTTCGGGCTGAGGGAGGGGATAAGCTTATGCTTGCCCAGTGTAATGCCCGTGAAATACGCACCCGTGTCACAGCCCCAGGCCGCGATAAATATGATCCAAACATTATAAAGCCCGCCGTTTGACATGCGCACAAGGTAAATCAGCGACATCAAAACGGTTGTGTAAAAGAAGCCGAACATGGTGGCCGCACAGTCCATAACCGTGATGCGGCGGTGGAACAGCACAAGCAGCGTTGATATAGTTAATATGAAGGCGATTAGCACGATTGTCATGACATTCGCGAAATTGGCGCTGTCAATGAAATACATATAAATGGCGGCAAATAAATAGCCGACACAGTGGATGGACATATGCTTTTTGGACAGCGCGGTATAAAGCTCGTACATGGCAATCACGATGAGCCCAAGAACCGCAATTTTCAAAGGCCAGCCGCCCAGAACAACAAGCGCGGCAAGAAGCGGAAAGCCGATTATGCTCGACAATATTCGTTTCAGCATATATTCACCTCGCAGAATCTGAATAACAGGGGAACAGAGTTCACTACCGCCCGCCGAACCGCCGCTCCCTTGATTGAAACGAGGCCACGGCATCCAGCAGGTCGTTGAATTGATAATCGGGCCAAAGCTTGTCGCAAAACGAAAGCTCACTATACGCGGTTTGCCAAAGCAGGAAGTTGCTTAGGCGCAAATCACCGCCCGTGCGAATCCACAAATCCGGGTCAGGCTGGCCGGCTGTATCAGTATAAGCGGCAAAAACGTCCTCGTTTATCGAGTCAATAGAAAGCCGCCCGTTCGCCGCGTCGCGGCACATGCGTTTGGCGGCACGGAGAATGTCGTCGCGCCCGCCGTAATTGACGGCGATATTTACGCGCATCCCATTGTGGTTTCGCGTCAGCTCTGCCAAATATGCGATTTTTTCCTGTAAATCTGCGTCCAACCGCGATAAATCGCCGATGGTGGCAATCCGCATATTGTTTTTGTCAGAGTCGTCTATATACTGCTGGATATACTCTCGAAGCAGCCCCATCAGTGCCAACACCTCGTCCTCAGAGCGCTTCCAGTTCTCGGTAGAAAATGCGTATACCGTTAGTATTCCAAAGCCCATGTCGTTCATATGCTCAGAAAGCTTGCGCAGCGCTTGCGCGCCTGCCCGATGCCCCGCCGCGCGGGTTAAAAAGCGGCGCTTGGCCCAGCGGCCGTTGCCGTCCATAACAATGGCAACATGGCGGGGGAGGCGGGCGGTGTCAACATTCTTTCTCATACGGTCAAGATGTCTTTGCTCTTGGCGTCCACAATTTTATCGATTTCTTCGACTTTCTTGTCGGTCATCTTTTGAACTTCGTCCTCAAGCCCTTTCAAGTCGTCCTCGGTAATTTCGCTCTTCTTTTCTTGTTTTTTGAAGTCGTCCATCGCGTCGCGGCGGATGTTGCGGATGGCAATTTTTGCATCCTCGCCCTTTTTCTTAACATCTTTCGCCAGCGTTTTGCGGCGTTCCTCCGTTAATTCGGGGAACACAAGGCGAATCACTTTGCCGTCATTGGACGGGTTTAAGCCAAGGTCAGATGCCAGAACGGACTTTTCAATCAGCTTCAAGACAGATGCGTCCCACGGCTGGATCTGAAGTATGCGCGCTTCGGGTACGGTCACGTTTCCGACCTGTGTGATGGGGGTTTGCACGCCATAGTAGTCGATTGACAGCTTATCCAGCACATGCGGATTGGCGCGGCCGACGCGGATGGTGTTCAAATCCTCCTCAAAGGCGGCGATGGATTTCTTCATTTTTTCTTCATACTGTTTTGTTGCCTCGGACATGGTGACTCCTCCTTATTTTTGAGTTTTGGTGTCGTTTATACATAATTCAGTAAATAGAGGCAGACGCTTCACCCATGCGCAAAATTCACGCCATTCCGGCAGGCGGTGGTTGGCACGCTGCTTAATGATGGTCTTGAGTTGACGGTAATTTGTTGTCATGCCTGCCGTCAGCATAAAGCCCGCAGGGTTGGAATACAGCAGGCGGAGGTAATCCTCCGTATCCTGTGTTTCGTTGTAGCGGTCTTTCAACTCATTCATGATGGCGGTAATACGCGGGTCAACATACGTATTATACTGGTTGCCCAGATCAAACTTGGCGATACGGTGCATGGTGGATTGGCTGCTGATGAAATCGATGAAGTGATAGCGCTGCAGCTCTACCCACGCCTTGTTCGAAAAGGTCAAATCAAACTGCACAATAATACCGTTTAAGAAGTTGTCATGCCCTTCGCCAAGCCTGCTTCTGCCAAGTTTGGCGGCGCGCACCAAGCCCTTGCCGGTTGTTTGTGCGTCTTGCGCGGTGGTTTGCATGGGATAGCCGCTGACCTTAACCGCGTTTGCCAGCCCGTAAACCTTCGTATTTGTCACAGATGAAACGCCGCTGTAATCAGAAAGCGTTTGCTTGTTGTCAGGTTCTATCAGCAATTTCCTTCCTATACAGTAACTTTAGTGCCGATGCGGTAAACATCGTCCTCTGAGCCTGTGGCAGCGGTTACGATGCCGCCGGGTTCATCCAGCCCAAAGATGATGCTTTGCAGTTTCTGTTCTTCCAAGATGCTGGCGGCGGCGATGTCGATAACCTTCAAATCGTTTGTGATGATGTCGCGGTAAGTAATGTTGTTAAGCTTGCGCGCTTTGCCGTTGTTTCGCGGGTCAGAATCGTATACCCCGTCCACATTTTTGGCGAAGAGAAGTGCGTCTACCTCAAGCTCCGCCCCGCGTATGGCGGTGATGGTATCGGTTGAGAAGAACGGGTGCCCCGTGCCGCCTGCGAAAATAACCACCGTTCCGTTTGCCATATGTTTAAGCGCCGCGGCTTTGCTGAATTGCTCTGTCACCACCCCGACGATTAACGGTGTCATGATAACGGCTTCTACACCCTGCAAGCGGAACGCTTCCGCCAGATACAGCGCATTCATAACCGTGGCCATCATGCCGATTTGATCGGCCTTTACCCGGTCCATCCCGGCTTTAGCGTCGCGTCCGCGCCAGAAATTGCCGCCGCCGACAACAAGGGAAACTTGTACGCCTTGTTGCATGATTTCAAGGATTTGGCCGATAATACGGTCAATCACATTGTCATCAAAATGCCCGTCTCGGTTTCCGGCTAAGGCTTCGCCGCTTAACTTAATCAATACACGCTTGTACATGTTTTGCCTCCTAGACATTTTCTTTCAATGTTTTCCATTGCTGATTATCTATATACCATTGTACCATATCTTCCGCACCGGATACAATCGTTTTATCAAAATCCATAAAATCAAGCAAGCGAATGGCGTTGCGCGTTTGTGACACGCCTGCATGAATCAAGTAGGGGAACTTGATGCCTTCATCCTCAATCGATTCCGAAAAATGCACGTTCATAAACGAATCGCCCAAAATACGCGGCAGTTCAATATCGTGTGTGGCAACCATGCACAGGCAGTTGTACGCAAGCATATGCCGTGCGATGGCGGCCGATGCGGCAATGCGTTCGACGGTGTTTGTGCCCTTCAAAATTTCATCGACAAAGCAAAAACAACGTATGCCGGCATCCGTCAAAGCGTTCATCACACGCTTTAAGGATTTGATTTCCGCAATAAAGTAGCTGTCGCCTTCAGACACATCATCTTTAACCGCCATGCTGGTAAGCACGCGGCAGGGCGGCGCTTTGTAGCCGCGCGCGGTACAAGTGTGTATGGTTTGCGCCAGTAGCGCGTTTACGGCCACGGTTTTGATAAACGTAGATTTGCCTGAGGCGTTTGACCCGGTGACAAAACAGTTTTTATCAAGGATGATAGAGTTACGCACGGCGTTTTGAATCAAGGGATGCCACGCGTCCGTCAAAGTGACCCCGCCGCCTTCCGTCCATTGCGGGACACAGTAGGTTTGCAGGCTTTGGCGGAAGGAAAGCACACTGACCATGGCATCCAGCTCGCCCAATGTGTTCCAAATGATGTGCAGGTCTTGGCGGTGCTTTTTTAATCGATTAATCACGCGGTTAAAACGCAGAAAATCGTACATAAACAAAAGCTTCGCGTATTCCAAAAGAAAGTTCCAGTCCACATCACTGCCGATCGTCATTTGCAGAAATCGGTTTGTGAGCGGTCGAAAGGCTTTGTTGGCCTGTTTCAAAGGTTCTGTATATGGTGTTAAGGCGTCATCGGATAAAGCGGCCACCTTTTGGCTGCTGCGAATCACTGCCGATATATATTTGACGGCGTTCAGCTCCATATCCAATTTCCACTGCTGCTTCATGTAAGTCCAGCCGTTAAACGCGGCGGCGACAATTAAAAGGAGAGTACCCAGTCCCACAGAGAAAAACATGAGCCCCAGACAAACCAAGGGTGCCAACGCCTGCAAACGGTACCGCCAGATGTTGTCAATGCCCTTTGTTTCGATGTTGTATATAAACGCGGACAGGCCGTTGTTGTCAAGCTTGCCTGCGACGAGGAGTGCTGTTTGCAGCTTCTTGCGCAAATCAGGTGCCAGCCCTAAACGGCGCAGAAGGGTTTCTCGTTTTTGCAGCACGGCCAAGTCCATCGTCGGCTCGTGGAGGAGGGCGTACAGGTACTCCTCGCCCATGGAGGACGAACACATGTTGATGCGCTCAAAAACCGCGTCCATGCTTAAATCATTCCATGTCAAATTGTCGATGGCCAAGGGGTTGGGTATGTCGTTTTGCTTAACGTCCCAATGCTTGCGTATGCTTTGCAGATTGCCCTTATCCAGATCCCCCGGCGGCTTGCCGAAACGGTCATTGACCTGGTACATGGCCTGCTGTTTCTTGCTAAGCCAGCGCCACAGCATGACGACAGCTATGATGCCTATAACAACTAAAATCAAGATAAAGATTTCCAACCCAAGGCCTCCTTATATACCGCGCGTTATAAAACAAGCGTGAAAATAGAATTTTCACGCTTGTGGTTTCATTGGTCAAACTATAAGGCCGGGCAATTAGCCCTGCATAGCTTTGCTGACTTCCTCGGCAAAATTTTCTTCCTTCTTCTCGATGCCTTCGCCCTTTTCGTAGCAGGCAAACGCATTAAGGGTGATGGATGCACCGATGGATTTGGCAACGCTGTCCACATAAGCCTGTACCGTCATATTGGTGTCTTTTACATATTCTTGATCTTGCAGACAGAGTTCTTTCAACTGCTTCTTCAAGCGGCCATCCACCATCTTCGCGACAACAGCTTCGGGTTTGCCCGCTGCCTTTTCGTCGTTTTTGATTTGCTCGATGATGATGCGGCGCTCGCTTTCGATGAAATCAGCCGACATATCGTCTGCCTTGACATAACGCGGGAAAAGCGCTGCAATCTGCATACACAGGTTGCGGCCCATTTCGGTAAGCTCGTCGTTTACGGTTGTGCATTCCAAATCCAAAATCGCGCCGATTTTGCCGCCGCCATGGATATAGGAGGCAAACATGCCGGGGTTCTGTCTTTTCAGCCTCTCAAAACGGCGAATGTTCAGGTTTTCGCCGATGGTGGCGATTTTGCCCGCCAACGCGTCTTTTACCGTCATAGACGGGTCAGCCGCCCACTTCTCGGCGAGGAATGTATCAAGATCGTCTGTGGAGGAGGCAAGCGCCTGCGCGGCCACATCAGCCACAAAGGTGCGGAAATCCTCGTTTTTCGCCACAAAGTCTGTTTCGGAATTAACCTCTACGATGATGGCTTCGGAATGGTCGTCCTTCACAAGCACATGCACGAGGCCCTCGGCCGCGATGCGCCCGGCTTTTTTAGCCGCGGTAGCGAGGCCTTTCTCACGCAAAAATTCAATTGCCTTTTTGATGTCGCCCTCTGTTGCTTCAAGCGCCTTCTTACAGTCGCCCATGCCGGAGCCGGTTGTTTCTCTCAATTCCTTTATCATTGCAGGCGTAATGGCAGCCATGTTTTGTTCCTCCCTCATTGAATACGGTTTGTAATACTACATCTGTGCCGCTTCCTCAGCAACTGCTTCCGGTACCTCTGCGTTTTCATCGAACTGCTCGCCCTGGCGCGCTTCGATAACAGCATCGGCGATTTTGCCCGCAATCAGTTTAACTGCGCGGATGGCATCGTCGTTGCCCGGTATAACAAAGTCCACTTCCTCAGGGTCGCAGTTTGTATCGACAATGGCAACAATCGGAATGCCCAAAGTGTGCGCTTCCTGGATGGCGATGCGCTCCTTACGCGGGTCAACCACGAACATGACATCGGGGATGCGAGTCATATCTTTGATACCGCCGAGGTTTCTGTCAAGCTTCTCTTTTTCGTGCATAAGCTTGGCAACTTCCTTCTTCGGCAACACGTCCATCGTGCCGTTTGCTTCCATCTTCTCAAGCTCTTTCAAGCGCTTGATGCGGGACTGGATTGTTTTGAAGTTGGTCAGCATACCGCCAAGCCATCTTTCGTTGATGTAGTACATGCCGCAGCGGACAGCTTCCTCTTTGATGGAATCCTGCGCCTGCTTTTTTGTGCCGACAAACAAAATCTCGCCGCCGTCGTTGATGATCTGGCTGACATTTGCATATGCATTGTCAATCATTTTCACCGTTTTTTGCAGGTCGATGATGTAGATGCCGTTACGCTCGGCAAAGATATACTCTGCCATTTTGGGGTTCCAGCGTCTGGTCTGATGACCGAAGTGAACGCCCGCTTCCAACAACTGCTTCATTGAAATAATACTCATGTGAGCACCTCCCAGGTTTCTCCTCCACGCCCCTTTGTAATTTCAAACACCCAGGTTTGTTAAGGCGTGTGTGTATTTTTCATACAACGCATGATATTATATCACAGTGTGTGTGAATTTGCAAATATTTTTTTGATTAAAGAAGGACATTGACAGGCGACGCGGAAAGGGGTAAAGTAAATACAGATATGAAAGGGGGATGAAAGAAATGAAATTGTGCATGATTGGCTGCGGGCGGCACGCGCGGATGGTGTATGTGCCGTCGATACTGCGCTGTAAGACAGAAGCACCGGATTTGATGCTTGCGGCGTGCTGTGACATTGACGCGGAAAGCGCAAAACTTGCGGCTGCGGAAGCGGGTTTTACGCGGGCGTATGTGGATTATAATGAGATGCTGGACGCGGAAAAACCGGACGCAGTGCTTGTGATTACTTCGTATGCGGTGACGGCGCAAGTGGCGGCGGATGTGATGAAGAAGGGGTATCCCGTGTTAATTGAGAAGCCGCCCGGGTCAAGCATTCAGCAGACAGAGGCGTTGGCGGCACAGGTGGCCGAAGCGCCGTGCCTGCACCAAGTGGCGTTTAACAGGCGGCACATCCCCGTGATTCGTGCGCTCAAACAGGACGTGGCGGCGCGCGGGGCCATGATGCAGCACATTGATTACGGGATGTACCGCATTAAGCGGCTTGACAGGGCGTTTTATACAACGGCGGTGCATGGTGTGGATTTGGTGTGTCATCTGGCGCAGTCGGCTTGTGTAAATGCGAATTTTACATATAATGACCTTAGCCGGTTTGGTGAGGACGTGCGTAATTTTCTGGTGCAGTTGCAGTTTGAGAACGGTATGACGGCGCACCTGACCTTTTGCCCGGTGGCGGGAGAGGTAAGCGAAACTTTGAAGGTGACGACGGATGCGGGCACCTATCACGTAAATACGCCGATTTGGAGTGATAAGGACGAAAGCTCCCTGGCATTTAAGGAGCGTGATGTCACAACCGTTATACCTGCTTCGGATGGCGGGGAATTGTTCGAGAGCAATGGGTTTTGGTATCAGTTGCATTCGTTTTTGCAATGCGTGCGGGATAAGCGCCAGCCGGACGACACGCTTGAAACTTGCCTGGATACCATGCGGCTGTCCGACTGCATACGCAGGCTGGCGGCGGCGTATAAAAGATAAAACTGCGGGATGCTGCCCCGCACCCTGTAGGGGACAGTGTGCCCCCTGTCCCCTACAGAATAAAGCACATCCCGCGCAAAAGAGCGCGGGATGTGCTTTATATATTTTACTAAATCGTTTGTACCAACTAAAAGACCTGTTTTTATAATGCTTCCCAATGGAGGGGTCAAGGGGGACTGATCCCCTTGCGGTGTGTGGGGCAGTGCCCCACGGTCGTAATCTCTTGACTCTTTTATTGGAAGAAGTGGGGCAAAAAGTCTTTGTTTGCTTCAAACATTTCATCCACCATGGCTTTGATTTCCTGCAAACCAAGCACGGCGGAGGTCAGCGGGTCAAACGATATGGCCTGTTGGATAAGCTTCCTGTCGCCTGTCAAAGCGGCCTGCACGGTCATCTCCTCAATTTGCGATGAGATACCCGCGCAAAGCGCCAACTGCGGCGGCAATGTGCCGATCTGTCCCGTGCGTAAGTTGTCCTTGGTCGCAAAAACAGGCACTTCGACACATGCGTCGTAAGGCAAATTGGTGATAGACCCAAAGTTCTGCACATTGCCGTTAAACTCATACGGCGTACAGTCGCCAAACAGCGCATTGAATATGTAGGCAGCATACTCGTGCCCGCGCTTCAAATCTACTTCAGGGTCGTCCAGCCACTCTTTAATATCGTTTTGCCACGATGTTTCGCGGGACTGATACTCGTGCAATATGTATGCATATACCCCCGGGTTCCAGTTGGTGCCGTGAGTACAGAATTTCTCAATCAAATCCGGCCGCTTGCGGAACCATGCATTGTACTCGGAATTATGCCCTGAGGACTCTGTTACATAATAATCAAGCATCAAGAACATCTCATTGCGTACCAGCTCCGCGTTGTATATCTCGGGCTTGGTGGTGATGGCCTCGCGGATCAAGGGATACGCGTCCTTGCCGTTCCACTTAAACTCGGTATAGAAAGCCGTGTGGTTAATGCCTGCACAGGTGTAGGTTACCTCATCCATAGGCGCGCCAATCCATTCGGCAAGCATTCCCGCCGTGCCCTGCACGCTGTGGCAAAGCCCGGTTACTTTGACCTTCTTGGTGTCCTGCATGATGCGGCAAAGCATGGCCATGGGGTTGGTGTAGTTCAGTATAAACGCGTTCGGGCAGACTTTCGCCACGTCGTCACAAATGCGAAGCATCTCGGGCGCGGTGCGCAGGAAACGGAAAATGCCCGCCGGGCCGCGCGTGTCACCGACATTAATGTCCACGCCGTATTTCTTGGGAATCTCGATATCATACTTCCAGACATTGGTTTCCCCGCACAAAATGGTGATAACCACGCCGTCTGCACCTGTTAAAGCTTCGATACGGTTGGTGGTTGCTGTGATTTTGCAGTCGTACTTGCCTGCCGCTTTGATTTTCTCACAAGCCAAACGGATGGACTCCAGCCGCTCGGGGTTAATGTCCATCAAGGCAATCTCCGCATCTTGAAAAGCGGGGAAAGTCAGAATGTCACGAACCAAGCCGCGCGTGAAGCCGAAACTGCCCGCGCCGATAAATGCTATTTTACGCATAATACAACACTCCCTTTACTAAGATTTGAGATGCTTTTATCGTACCATAGGCAAGGCCTTTCGTCTATGCAAAGTGTATCCTGTTTTGTGCGTTATGTTGCATCGTGTTCATCGCTGAGGAGGGCATTGAGTTTTTTTGCCGTACTCGGTTTAGCTGCATGAATTCTTATTATATGTAATGCAATAATTATTGCAAATAGGTAAATTCTAAAAGAGGTGCTCTCTTGTTAAGCTTTTAAGCAGACAAAGCGGTGCCGTCATGAAGTTTGAACATATTGACCGTTGTAGAAATCCGGGGATTCACATAGCCTGTTTTCGTAAACTGCGCGGTTTAATACAAGAGCAATTGGCGGAAAAGATAGATAGAACTTGGGCGTATATTGGTTCGGCGGAAGCGCCGGAAATGCAGCCATATAGGCTGTTAATGTTTGACGAAGACTAAAAAGCGGCGAGGGGAAACCTCGCCGCTTTTTGGAACCCATCCAGAATCGCGCCATTGCGCGGTTTTCAAAAAGCGTTGGTCGAGCTTTTCCAAAAGCTCGCGGGGGAGTGGGGCAGGGCTCCACGGTTGTAATTCCCTACTTAACAACCACCTTGTGAAATCCCTTCTTGCCCTTCTGAATCAAAAGCTCGCCGTCTTCGAAATCTTCCAAACGCACACTATGCGCCACATCGGCAATCTTAACGCCGCCAACAACAACGCCGCCCTGTTGAATAAGCCGCCGCCCCTCGGAGCGAGTGGGTATCAGCTTCACGGCCTCCATCAGCTCCAGCAGGTTTTTCCCATCCGCAAAGTCAGCCTCTGTCATTTCCGTTGTCGGCACCGAACCGCCGGCCGCACCGCCGGCAAACAACGCCCGCGCCGCCTGCTGTGCTTTCTCGGCTTCTTCTTCGCCATGGACGATTTTGGTTACTTCAAACGCCAGCACTTCCTTGGCTTGGTTAATCTGGCTGTCTTTCAGCGCGGCAAGCTCGTTTACCTGCTCCATCGGCAAATAGGTCAGAAGCGCCAAACACTTGGCCACGTCCGCATCCTCGACGTTGCGCCAGTATTGGTAGAAATCGTAGGGCGATGTCTTTTCTGCATCCAGCCACACCGCGCCGCCCTGCGTTTTGCCCATTTTCTTGCCCTCGCTGGTGGTAAGAAGTGTGAATGTCATGCCATACGAGTCCTTACTTTCCACCCGGCGGATCAAATCCACACCCGCGATGATGTTCGACCACTGGTCATTGCCGCCCAGCTGCATTTTTGCGTTATACCGGCGGTTTAACTCCAGAAAATCATACGCTTGCAAAATCATATAGTTAAACTCAAGGAACGACAAACCCCGCTCAAACCGCGAACGGTATGAGTCTGCCGTCAGCATCCTGTTTACAGAGAAATGCACCCCATAATCCCGCAAAAATGGGATATAATCCAGATTCATCAACCAGTCCGCATTGTCCACCATAATGGCTTTTTCGTCCTCAAAATCAATGAACTTGGACAACTGCTTCTTGAAACATTCGACATTGTGCTTCACCTCATCGCGCGTCATCATCTTGCGCATATCGGTGCGGTCTGTCGGGTCGCCAATCATGCCCGTGCCGCCGCCGACAAGCACAAGCGGCCTGTGGCCGTCCCGTTGCATGTGCGACATTGCCATCACCGTTAGGAAGTGTCCGACATGCAGGCTGTCTGCCGTCGGGTCAAAGCCGATATAGAAGGAAATCTTCTCCCGGCTCAACAATTCCTTGATTTGTGTTTCGTGGGTCATCTGCTGGATAAACCCGCGCTCTTGCAGTACTTCATAAGCACCCATTTTTGTTTTCCTCCCTCATAGAAATAAAAAAGCCTCCCGCCCAAATAAGGGCGAGAGATCTCGCGGTACCACCTTAATTCGCTCGGCGCGGAATGCGCGAAGCCTTGGCGTGCGATATCGGACACGGCCGCCAAACACTCGCGGGTCGTAAATCCGGTCGCCGCATTTGGATACGTATTGTTAGCATAGTAACACAGTCTGCCCGGTTTGTCAAGCCTTTATGTGAAAGGGGAGTGGACAAATGCATTGTCTACAAGAAATCCAACGCTGCTTCGAGTGTTTTCTGTTGAATATAGTGCTATAAATGGCCCGAATAAGCCGCATCCACATCCCCTGAAAACCGTCCGTGCAGTATTTCTTGGCAGGTGCATGCATCTGCCCGTGCGATTTATCAAACGCAGCGCCATATCCTGCGATTTGCCGTGGTCCTCGGCTTACGGTCATGCCCCTCCTATATGGCGGCGGCCTGTGTGGCGGCCTTAAGCGGCCGGGTAAAGGCGTTTTCCATTCTGACGATTCCGTCTGTTAGAAAGCGTGCGATTTTGTCCCAATCGTTTTCGTTGGAAACACTGACATCAGACAAAACCCAATCGATGCGGCTGGATTTTTTGGCATCAAGCCGCTCCCACACAAGGGGCGCGCCGAACGCGGCTTCGATAGCGACTTTCGAGGCGTGCAAGTGATCAAAAATTTGCTTGTTTTGCGCCTGTTTATATTTGCCGATCCAAAGCTGCACCTTGACATAGGCATCGGTGATGATAAAGGTGTAATAAATGCCGCTGTGGCCGCTGCGGCTGTTGACCCAATTGTCCGTGGACGGGCTTGTGTGGGCAAACAGCGCGGTTTTGCGGGCAAGCGGCGGAAGCAGGTATTCCCAAAAGGCCAGGCGTATGCTGTGCCGCGTTTGTCTGGTTTCTGAGGACAAGAAATCTTGCTGCCGTTTGTGGGCAAGCTTGACGACATACTCCTCAGCATCTGTCACGGGTATGATTTGTTCTGTGTCAAGCAAAATGTTGTCGCCATGCATATAGGGTGTGACCTTAATGCACTTGATTTTGATTTTATGGTCAATGAGCCACATGACTGTGGAAGTGACCTCTTTACGGAAGTGTGCGGCGACAAGGAAGATGCGCTGGTCGCCTCGGTTGAGCATCAAATCCGAAAAATCGTCCAGCTCGAAGAAGGCGCACAGCTCCGCTTCGGCGCTTCTCCCGATGCCGATATATTTTTGGTATATCCGCACAATTTCGTCTGTGGTGAGGGAGGCGCAGTAAGAAACGTATTTTAGCGCCTGCCAAGTGACGTCCCGCCCGGAGTCGTCCAGCTTGTTCTCAATGATGACCAAATCACCTTTTTTATCCAGCGCCAGCAAGTCAAGCCGTTCGCAGGTGTCGTCAAAATCAGAAAACTCTTTTTGGATAATAAGCAAGCTTTCGCCAAGCATATCGGGGTTTTTGGCAATCCATTCCTGCAAATGCTCACGCTCCCCGAAGCCTAAAGCTTTGAAGCTTGTTTTTTGGATAGGCAGGGCTTCGTTGTTGGTTTTGTCGATATGAAACATGTAAGCCTCCCGATGCTGTGTCGTTTGTTTATTTTAGCATTTCTTTTACAGGCGGTCAATCCTAATGCGGCAGTCTTGCGCGGGGATGGCGTGGTGTGCTATAATACGCGTATGCATATTTTATAAAAAAGGCTGGGGGATTGAATATGGAATACAGGGAGTTTGGAAATACCGGCAAGATGGTATCCACACTGGGCTTTGGCGCGATGCGTTTGCCCATGCAGGATGTGGACGGAAAGAAGCTTGTGGACTATGAAAAGGCGGTGCCTATTTTACACCGTGCATTTGATTTGGGTGTGAATTATATAGACACCGCGCCGTACTACTGCCATTCGGACAGCGAAACGGCGGTGGGCATGGCCATTAAAGGCCGGCGGGAAAGCGTATATGTGTCCACAAAGAACCCGCTGGGCAACGATTCGGGTGATGAGTGGCGGGCGAAATTGGAGGCTTCTCTCAAGAAGATGGATACAGATTATGTTGACTTCTATCATTCGTGGGGGTTGAATCTCAATGATTTCCGCACCAAGTTTGATGTAAAGGGCGGCCCGGTTGACGCGGCAAGAAAGGCGCTGGATGAGGGATTGATTAAGCACTTGTCCTTCTCGTTTCACGACGAGGCGGCCAATATGTATCCGCTGATTGACAGCGGCTATTTTTCGTCGGTGCTGTGCCAATACAATTTGCTTGATCGCACAAACGAGGACGCTATGGCACACGCTAAGGCAAAGGGCATGGGCGTGGTGGTCATGGGGCCTGTCGGCGGCGGCCGCTTGGGCGCGCCTTCGGCACAGATACAAAGTATGCTTGGCCGCAAGACGGAAAGCACGGCGGAAATGGCACTGCGCTATGTGCTGGCCAACCCCAATGTTCATATCGCGCTTTCGGGCATGGAGAATGTCGAGATGCTTGAGGAAAATGCCAAGGTGGCATCGATTAAGGGCGCGTTGACTGAGGAGGAGCTGCGCAAGGTGCAGGCCATGCTTGAGGAAAACAAGCGTTTGTCCGAGCTGTACTGCACAGGCTGCAAATACTGTTTGCCTTGTCCGCAGAACATCAATATTCCGCTGGTGTTCTCGCATATGAATGCCCACCGCGTGTATGGCATCACAAAGTATGCCCGCGAGGAATACGCCAAGTTTTATAAACCGATGGAAAAACGAGATGATGGTGAGAAGGAAATGGGCGTGGATGCGTCGAAATGTATCGGGTGCGGGCAGTGCGAAGCAAAGTGTCCCCAGCATTTACGTATTATTGAGCAATTGAAAGAAACCCATCAGGCGATTGGGTAAATTATTTTAGTAAACCCCTTGACTACAGCGTTGCGTTGTGGTTTATACTGAAACGTATCAAACAGGATGGGGGTTGGAAGAAATGGACGGGCTTAGTAAAATTCGCGAGGTATCATTGAAATACAGAATTTCTGCGCGGGCTTTGACATACTATGAGGACATGGGGCTTATTCAAAGTGTGAAAAGCGATGCGTATGCATACAGGCTGTACGACGAGGCTAATATCAAACGGCTTGAACAGATTTTGATTTTGCGGAAGCTCCATATCAGTATCAAGGATATCAAGCGCATTTTGGACACATCAGGTTCGGAAACTGTTTTGGAAGTGCTGGGGCGAAAGGTAAATGATATCGATGAGGAAGTCGCGCTGTTACAGGAGCTAAAGGAGATTGTGTTTGCGTTTATTCGCCGATTTGAACAGGCCGATTTCAACGATGACTCTGATGTGAAATCGCTTTATAACAAGGCGAAGGGGATTGAAGCGCAGCTTGTCAAGGAGGGGTATACGGGCAATCCTTCGCCTGCACACCGTTTGTTTGAGGTAACGGATGCGCTTGCGGCAAAGGCTGTATCCCGATTGCAAATCCCCGGAAATGTGTTAAAGCGGCTGCTTGAAAATGTGTATTTTGTCTTTGGGGACGGAGCAGATGTAGCGGATGAGCTTGGCCGCAGATACGGTATTTTCGTATATCACACCTGTGACTATCGGTATAAACACCACCAAAATGCTGCACCTGAGTTTCAGCCGGAGATGTGCCGTGAGGTGCCCGATTTTTTTGCGTTGGCTCCGGAAAACGCCATGCGGCATGAAAACGCGGTTGTGCATGATTACACACCGATGGTTATCATGGATTTGATTCAGCTTTTGGCAACGCATGAAAGAGTAATCTGTGAGAATGCTATTGATGTTGATAGTATTATTCAAATGGTGACACATGCGGTTGAGATTTCCAATGACAAAAATGTGGATAAGTTTATCGGGTATTATGAAAACGAAATTCGCCGCCGTGACATTTCGGAGGATGAAAAGGAACGGCTTATCTGTGAGGTAAACGCGGTATGGAGAAAAGGCAATCCCGAAAACCCACACGGGGTTAAGCAGATTGTCTGGCAGGAGGATTCAACGGTGGCGCAAACGGCGGATATCGTTGCGGAATATTTTGGATTGCTGAAAGGATAAGATCTTGGGGCACGGCCCAAACCCCGCAAGGGACACTGCCCCTTGACCCCTTCATAAAACACAGCCCACGCAATTGCGCGGGCTATAATTTTTTTATGGAATGAGGTCAAAGGAGCAACGCCCCACGGTCTTACTCATTTATCACTAACGAATGCGGCAGCCCGAGCACGGGCACAAGCTGCACCCAGTAGAAATGATGCCCCCCGTTGATTTCGTAGCCGAACCGCGCGAGTTGTTTGTCGGGCAGAAGGAATTCGTAATTGTTTACCGCGTCAAGCGGGGCAGGTTCGGTATCAATGGGTGCGCCTGTGTAGGTGCCGCCCGGGGCGATAACGATGGTACGGTTATCTGTAAGAATCTCCATATCAAATTGCCATTTGGTGCCTTTTAAGCTTTCGGCCAGCGCCGCGGCGGAAATCATAGGCTCGCCGCGCAAGCGGTAGCCTGTTACAGGAATGCCCAATGCAGTAGGATCGCTTGGATCATGGAGTGTCAGGGTGACGGGCTGCCACAATTCATGCATAAAGTCCGCAGGGTCTAGGGCAGACGGTACTTCGATAGCAAGTTTTTTACCGAAAAACTGCCCCATGGCAATGTTGTACCATGTGGAGGGATCCTCGTTTTGTGCGGTTTGCGTAAAGACGGATACTTCCACCTCGATGGCGGGCACGATGGCAACATCAACGGACGGGTCGCTTAAAATGCGGTATTGCTTTTTGTAGGCGGCGGCGTAGGCCTGCGGGCGGCCGTGAACCCATTCGCGCAGGCATTCGTAGGCTGTGGTTTGGCGCATTCCCGAAACCGCGGCAGCGCAAAACACCACGCCAAGGCAAATGTATGCCCACAGCCCTGCCGAGCGCACCATTGCTTGGGTAAGGAGCGCGCCTATGCGCGTGCGTTTGGCTAGATAGCCGCACAGGTAAAATGCACTCACATATAAAAATAACACGTATGAATAGAAAATGACATTCGCGATGCGGCCTTCCCCGACTGCGCGTGAGCCTGTTGCGAAGTAGGGCGGCGCGTTTTGTGAGGCAAACAACAAAAAGGTATACGCAATCACAAGCCCCGGCCAGCGAAAGCGGAAAGAGAGCCGCCGGGTGATGCGGAAAAACAGGGGCAGCAGCAACATCAGCAGCAAATACAGCGCAGGCCCGCCAAACGCCGCGCAATCGTGAAGCGCTTGCCATACCGATTGTACCACCGTATCCACAATGTCTAAACGGCTAAACATGAACTGTCTGGTGGCGTTGCCGGGCGCGGATATGCTGATGATAAGCCCTGCCAGCGCGCAGAGGGCATACAGGCTATGCGCCAGCTTGCGATTGAAACAGGCCTTGGCAAAAGGCAAAAGAAACCAGCCTGCCAAGGAAAGCAGTGTCAATAGAAAGAATAGGGCAGTGACATAGTTTGTGCCGCCCAAACAAAACGAGGCCAGGCAAAGGAGCGCCGTTTGCGGCATATAGCGTTTACTGTCGGGGCGTTGGGCAAGCATACCGGCAAATGCGAGGATGGCCATGCAGAATGAACCGGTGTAGTATATGGCACCGTTCCACCAAAAAAACGCGTGCGGGATGTGGGGCAGCCATTGCATAAAAGAGAACGCCAACGCCGAGGCGATAATTAGGCGCTCACCGCGCGCGGCGTGGTTTTTGAGCGCGGCAAACACAAAGGAAAAGGCGGCCAAAACCAGAAGACCTGCCATCAAAAAGCCTGTGGCGCCGTAAGCTGTGTCGTTAAATAGGGCGCTTGGCTGCAGAGCCATCAAGATGGTGCCCCAGAAAGAGCCTTGCCAGCCGTTGTGATAGGTTTGGATCGTTTTGGGTAACGCAAGAATACCCTCGTTGCGAATGAACGTGCCGAAGGAATAATCATCCGCCAAAGGCCGTGCGTAAGGCGACACAAGGAGGATGGGAACGACAGAAAGCGCCATAATCACAACGGCCGCGATGGCGATGAAACGTATCCATTTGGGTTGATTCATGAGAAGCCCTCCTGATGTTGAAATGCCGGGGATATGTGTGTGATTCTTCGCTGCGCTGAAACAAGATAAGCTGCCGGCAGTCAAACCGGAATTTGTCACTATTTCCAATATCTAAAATCGTATCCATCTTCCGGCTCTCCAACTTCGTATCCAAGTGCCTTTGTTAATTTATCCTTCAGACTATTATACCATTCATCCCAAATGTAATCAGGCATGACACCTGCAATTTGAATCCCGCCGGGTTCGACAGATGCCCATAAATCAATGTCCTCTCCGATCCATTTCACTTCTTTATCACTTCCTGACCAGTAAGGCATGGATTTATAAATGTCATCTATTTTACTCCATATTTTTTTGGGTGCAGTGTAATGAATGTTCAAATTTATGTCATGCTTCATGATTTTCCCCTTTTTGCAAATTCTAATTTATCTATCGCCGCAGCACTTTGATTAACCCACAAAATTTTCGCAATCAAACGAAAAAGGCACAGCCCCCTTTAGCGGAAGCCATGCCCTTTTTAGTGCGGATATCAAGGCCGTATGTAAACAATTCCATTAAGTCCGCACTGGCGCATCGAAACGCTATCTTTAGAGATATTCTAAAAGATAATGAAATTTCATGTCAAGTCTAAAACGAATGAGCATCCCTTTGGTGAGGATGTTAAAATTATGCACCAGCATAAACTAAAACCAAGACTTCTCACTCCTACTGAAAAGGATGAGGTCGTTGTAAAATTATGAAAGCGGTATCTTCATTCCGTCACCCCGTGCTGATTGAACAATCACACAAAGAAGCCATTGTTTCTTTAAGAATTTCTAGGGAGGCATCTTGTGAAGCTTAGCGGTTTTATTTATCTTCATTATGATTCTGTTCATGATGAAGATAAACGAATGTGTTGATAACTTCTATTGCTAACATAGTACGAAAAATAATTTACAGGGACAGTATTATAGCCTCTATTGCATCACCATAATACATGAACGCGTTTCCTATCGCAAAGAAACATAAAATTAAAGATAACGGAATGCAAAGGAACAAAAATCGGGATGTTTTGATGTAATTACCTGTAAACAAACCTTGTATACCACACAGTACGATGTCATTTATGATTCCCCATATGCAAAAGATCAAAATATAAAATATACCGGTTAGCAGATATATGAACAGCCAAAAAGGTGAACCCGATTGTGTTTGTATCTGAAGCCCATATTGATATACCATGAAAATAGTCGCGGTATCAATTAGTAAATTTGATAGCAAATGATATACAAATCGTAAATATTTAAAACTCATATCAGAACACCGATACAGCCTGAAAAAGGCAATGATTTTTACAATCCAAAGAAGAACGATGATTATCAGAAATATCATTCCGTATTTCTCCAAAAAATAAAATGTTGATGTAAGTATGTTGTTAACAATACCGATTCCGCTTCCAACAACCATAACGATAAAAAAGAACGGTATTATGAAAATAATAAGCATACGCAAACCCCTTTATTGTCTTTATGCTTCGTTTACATCATTGAGTAAATGGGTATCGTTAGATTCGCCAAAAGATCCGCATCCAATATCAGATCGGCAAAGCTTTGTTTTCAAGTGGCCTAGCGACAGATATGAGGTATTTACATTTTTCAAGCAACTATGGGATCATAAAGGCTTTTTCTGCATATCCAATGCCACCGATCAAGATAGTCATTCCATCACTCACCCACTTATGCTATAGGACGGGCTATATTTTGCAGTACAACAAAAACTTGTTTCAAAGGCAATCGCGGCTTTTGAAACAAGTTTCGATAGATGATGCCCGAGGCCGGACTCGAACCGGCACGGAGTCGCCCCCGAAGGATTTTAAGTCCTTTGCGTCTACCATTCCGCCACTCGGGCCAATTGACACGTTACAAATTATAAACCAATTCCTGCGGCCTGTCAAGAACCTCTTTACAGAAGACGTAACAAGATGTACAATAGGTACATTATCTATAAAGGAGCGATTGTTATGGTCAGAACACGTTACGCGCCCAGCCCCACGGGGTATATGCACTGCGGGAACCTTCGCACGGCGCTGTATGAATATTTGATTGCCAAATCGGCGGGTGGGAAGTTTATTCTTCGCATTGAGGACACCGACCAATCAAGACAAGTAGATGGCGCACTGGAGGTCATATACGACACCCTGCGCTTGGCGGGCCTGCAGCACGATGAAGGCCCCGATGTGGGCGGGCCGTTTGCCCCGTATGTGCAAAGCGAGCGCAAAAACGGCACAGGTTATTTGCAATATGCGAAGGCGCTTGTGGCGAAGGGTAAGGCATACCACTGCTTCTGCACGAAGGAGCGATTGGAAAGTTTGCAGAAAGAAGATGCCGAGGGTGCTGTGGCATATGACCGCCATTGCGCGCATCTGTCTAAAGAAGAAGTTGATGCTCATTTACAAAACAATACGCCCTTTGTCATCCGCCAATGGATTCCCGAGGGCCGCACTTCGTTTAAGGACGAGGTGTACGGCGAAATAACCATGGATAACGCGGAGCTTGACGACCAGGTGCTGATTAAGTCCGACGGTATGCCGACCTACAATTTCGCCAATGTGGTGGACGACCATTTGATGGAAATTACGCATGTGGTGCGCGGTTCGGAATATTTGAGTTCCACCCCGAAATATAATTTGTTATACGATGCCTTCGGCTGGGAAATACCGACCTATGTGCATCTGCCGCTTGTGTTGAATGAAAATGGGCAGAAGCTTGCCAAGCGCAGGGGCGATGCAACATTTGAGGATTTGCTGAAGCTGGGGTATTTGCCCGATGCCATTATCAATTACTGCGCTCTTTTAGGCTGGGCACCGTCGGATAACCGAGAGATCTTTTCACTTGCAGGATTGGTGGAGGCGTTTGATGTTAAAGGCTTAAGCAAATCCCCGTCAAGCTTCGATACCACAAAGCTGGCGTGGATGAACGGCGAATATTTCAAGAAAATGGATGCGAATGCCTTTTTCGATATGGTTGCACCCGTGCTTACGGAGTGCGTGAAGCGTGAGGGTATGGACATGCGGATTTTGGCCGCCATGGTGCAGCCGCGCATTCGGTTTTTGGCAGAGGTGCCGGGTATGCTTGATTTTATAGATGCGTTACCGGATTATGACCTTGCACTGTATACGCATAAGAAAATGAAGACCAACACAGAAAATTCGCTGGAGAGTTTATTGGCAAGCGTGCCTGTTTTGGAAGACATGCCGGAGGTGGACTGGAACAACGACGCGCTGTATGCCCGGTTGCAGCAGTTGGCGGAAGAGAGCGGCGTTAAAAATGGGGTTATTTTGTGGCCGATTCGCACGGCGCTTTCAGGAAAAGAAACCACACCCTGCGGTGCCAGTGAGCTGTTGGTGCTCTTCGGCAAAGAAGAGAGTCTGTGCCGCCTAAAAGACGGCATAAGCAGGCTGCAAAGCTGCTAAAAAATTTGCGGGCAAACAGACAAAACGCAAACAGTTCCGTTTATAAAAATGGAATGTAACGAAAAGGAGGGAGCGACATGACTGATTTGAACAGAGGCATGTTAAAGGCAAAAGCAAAAACTGTTTTAAAAGGGGCATATTGGAACTCGTTTTTGGTGACCTTTATCATTATGATTGTATCCGGCGGCATATCCACGATTATCTCGATTCCTTCGGCGAATGCAGGGGTTTTGGGTTCATTGCGGGAGTTGTTTGATGTGTCGTCATTCTCGTACTCCTCATATTATTCGCCGTATTCCGGCTATTCCTCGCCTTGGGGGATGGGGGATGCACAATGGCTGGGTATGATTATTGTTGTTGTGCTTGTTGTTTTTGTTATCGCGGTGGTGTTGGGCTGCCTGTTTTACACATTCGTAGTGGCACCGCTTGAAGTGGGCGCAAAGAAGTTTTACATTAACTCCACCTTCAAGAAAGACGATGTGGGCACCATCAGTTTTGCGTTTAGCAATGGCTACCGCAATGTGGCAAAAACGATGTTTTTGCGTGCGCTGTATCCGGCGTTGTGGGCGTTGATTCCGCTTGTGGGCTGGATTGTTTCGATATACAAATCCTATGGCTATGCCATGGTTCCGTATATTTTGGCGGACAATCCGCAGATGCCGGCGAAGCGCGCACTGGTTTTAAGCACGCAAATGATGCAAGGGCGCCGGTTTACCTTGTTTGTGCAGGAGCTTTCGTTCTTCTTCTGGCATTTGCTGGCGGCTGTAACGTTTGGCATAAGCGAGCTGTTTCTCGCCCCGTATATTCAGGCGACGGAAACGCAGTTTTATATGGCGGTCAGCACGGATGCCATCAACCGCGGCTTTACCAACCGCACCGAAATGAACTTGCCGTCCACAGTAGAAGTGGCGGTGCAATAACCATATAGGATGAAAACACAACAGCCGCGAGGGGCGTGCGTCCCTTGCGGCGTTCGTGATTTGCAGACAAATGCAGCGGCGGATACGGGGCGATGCAGATGGGGATGATACATATATGACAAAGGAACAGTTGCAGGCGCTTGCCGATATAATGGCAAAGCCCGATAAGGATCCGATGTATAAACGGTTGAGCGCCATTTTGTTCAGTTATATAGAGCGGGGCATTATCGCGGCGGACGAAAAGCTGCCCCCCATCCGCACGCTGGCGGGGGCGCTTGGGGTCAACAACGTTACTGTGGTAAATGCCT
>JGI994J12354_10001463_pt1 | contig 23832 bp, 23 predicted proteins | sample IntmicLarv3ML3BL_FD_12354 | JGI IMG/M metagenome (IMG submission 12354)
GCGATTGCCGCTTATCTGGAGGGCGAGTCATGCTGAAGTTGCCCGCCCGCTTTGCTCCGATTGTCGATTATATGAACCAATGTCTGCAAGGCGCAGCGCACGATGCGGAGCATGTGTTGCGGGTGCTGCACTACGCCGCCGACATCGCCTATTACACGCCCGGCGAGAAGGATATGGACGTGCTGGTTGCGGCGGCGATGCTGCACGACATCGGCCGTCCGGCGCAGGACAAGGACGGGAGTCTTGACCACGCCGCTGTGGGTGCGGAGATGGCTTACGACTTTTTGCGTTCCATCGGCTGGAGCGAGGAGAAGGCGGCACATGTAAAGGACTGTATTTTCACGCACCGCTTTCGCACCGACCATCCCCCTGCGAGCTTGGAGGCGAAGATTCTCTTCGACTCGGACAAGCTGGATGTGACCGGGGCGATGGGCGTGGCGCGAAGCTTTTCCTACTGCACGGAAATCGGCGAGCCCTACTACACCAAAGACGCAAACGGTAAAATTGAGGACGGCAGCCAGCGTGCAGCGCCGGGCGGACACTCCTTTTTTCATGAATACCACTTTAAGCTTAGAGACTTGGCGGCGCACATGCACACGGCACGGGCGAAGGAGATTGCCACCGAGCACAAGCCCGCCATGGACGGCTTTTACCGCCTCATGCTCGACGAGGTGCATACCTGCTACGCACGGGGCGCACTGGTGCTGCCCGAACTATTGACAGGCGAACCTGTCTGATGGGAGAGAGAACGATGGAATCATTACAAAACCTCAAGCGCAGCCACTACTGCGGCACGCTGACTATGGCCGAGGTCGGCCGGGAAATCACCGTCATGGGCTGGGTGCAGCGGGGGCGGGACAAGGGTGTGTTGGTGTTTGTCGATCTGCGCGACCGCACGGGGCTTTTGCAGCTCGCCTTTGACGAGGATACGGCGGCGGAGCTCAAGGCCAAGGCAAAAACGCTGCGGGCCGAGTTCGTTGTTGCCGCCGTGGGCAGGCTGCGCGAGCGCAGCTCGAAGAACCCTGAGCTGCCCACCGGCGATGTGGAGCTGGAAGTGACCGAACTGCGGATTCTCGCCAAAAGCGAGACGCCGCCTTTCGAGATTGTGGAGAACAGTCCGGTCAACGACGTGACCCGTCTGACTTACCGCTACCTCGACCTGCGCCGTCCGGACATGCAGCGCATGCTGCGTCTGCGGCATCAAATCACGATCTCCACCCGCAATTATTTTGATAAGCACGGCTTTTTCGAGATTGAAACGCCGGTGCTGACCAAGTCCACGCCGGAGGGTGCGCGCGATTATCTCGTGCCCTCGCGGGTGCATCCAAACAAGTTTTACGCTCTGCCGCAGTCGCCGCAGCAGTACAAGCAGCTGCTGATGCTGGCGGGCTTTGACCGCTACATCCAGATTACCCGCTGCTTTCGCGACGAGGATTTGCGCGCCGACCGCCAGCCCGAGTTCACACAGATTGACCTTGAGATGAGCTTTGTGGACGTGGAGGACGTGCTCGCCATGAACGAGGGCTTTTTGCAGACGCTGTTCAAGGATGTGCTGGGCGTGGAGGTGCCGCTGCCGCTGCCCCGCTTGACCTACGCCGAGGCGATGGAGCGTTATGGTTCGGACAAGCCGGACACCCGCTTTGGCTTTGAGCTTTGCAATCTCTCCGACATCGTCGCAGACACCGAATTTAAGGTGTTTGCCGGTGCGCTGGCCGAGGGCGGCAGTGTGCGTGCGATTTGCATCAAGGGCGGCTATGAGCAGTTCCCCCGCAAGCAGGTTGACCAGCTGGCCGAGTACGTAAAAACCTATCGTGCCAAGGGTCTGGCGTGGTCTCGCATCAGCGAGGAAACCTCTTCGAGCTATGCGAAGTTCCTCACAGAAGCGGAAAACGCCGCCATCTATGAGCGGCTGGGTGCAGAAAAGGGCGATTTGGTTTTGATTGTCGCCGACGGCGATGACGAGGTGGTGTTTGCATCGCTCGGCGCACTGCGCTGCGAGATTGCCCGCCGGATGAATCTGCTGGATAGCAAGCAGTACAATTTCCTCTGGGTGACGGAGTTTCCCATGTTCGAATACTCCGAGGAGGAGAACCGTTACATGGCGAAGCACCATCCGTTTACGGCGCCGATGGACGAGGATTTGCATTTGCTGGAGGCCGACAAGAAAAACTGTCGGGCGAAGGCCTACGACATCGTGCTCAACGGCTATGAGCTTGGCGGCGGGTCTATCCGCATCAGCGTGCCCGAGGTGCAGCAGGCGATGTTCCGTGCGCTGGGCTTCACCGACGAGGAGGCGAACGACCGCTTTGGGCATTTGATCAACGCATTTCAGTATGGCGCACCGCCGCACGGGGGTCTTGCTTATGGTCTCGACCGCATCGTGATGCTCATGGGCGGCACGGGCGACATCAAGGACGTGATTGCGTTCCCGAAGATGCAAAATGCCGCTGAACTGATGATGAGCTCGCCCGATGCGGTGGAGAAAAAGCAGCTGGATGAGTTATATATTACTCTGCTGGAGAAGGAGAGCTGAGGTTGAAATGAGAGAGGCCGCCGAAGGGGCGGCTTCTTTTTTGTTTTTTTTGGGGGATTGGGGCTTATGGTTTGCACATGAATGTGCAAATAGTTGTTTGGGCGCAGCCCGACAGGAAGGCATTGCGCATGCAAAGCTTCCACCGCCATAGTCCGCAGTATCCTGTGATGCAATGTGACGTTCTTCTTTTGGCAAGCGTTGCCCCGCCGAATCTGCCGCATGAGGGCGTTCCTACGGAAAGAACGCACGAAATGTGGAGAAATTCGGTGGTGGGTGCAGGGCGGAGCCCGCTACGGTTTTGGTTACTTTTGGCGTATACCAAAAGTGACTCGCCTCAAGCGAAATATGAAGAGGGTATAGAAAAAGTAAGATTCTTCGCTGCGCTCAGAATGACAGATAGAAGCAGACCGAAATTGCGGGTCGAGCCCGCAATAGCTGGGGCAGGGCGAGCAATGGCGGGATGAAGTGGGTGTCCGCATGAAGGGCGGAAGGTCTATCGCTCGGCGATGTACACCAGCAGCGCCGTTGCGTCGTCCTCGCCACCGCTGCGGGCGAGCAGAGCGGAGACGAAGTCCTTCGGCTCTGTGGTGGGCTTGTAGCGGCGCAGCGCCTCACGCAGCTGCTCTTCCCGCTGCTCGTCGGCCACGCCGTCGGAGAGCAGCAGCACGCAGTCGCCGATGCCGAGGGTGAAGCGGGTGGTATCCGGACTGCTTGTCTGCACGCTGCCCGCCCCGGCGGGTAGGCTCTCGCCCGTCACCGCCATCACACGGGTGTTGCGGCGCAGGTAACTCGAGGCTGCGCCGTACTTGTAAATCGCCGCCTTACCGGTGAAAAGATTCACTTCCAGCAGGTCGATGGTGGTGAAGCCGCCCGCCGTCTCCGCCCGCAGGCTCAGCGCCGTAGCGAGGGTTTGCAACGCACCCTCCGGCCCGATGCCCGACTGCAAAAAACGTGCGAGCAGCTCGACGGCCATGCCGCTGTCCTGGTGCGCTGCTGTGCCGCAGCCCATGCCGTCGCAGAGCAGGACGTAGAGTACGCCCTCCGCCGTTTTGAAGCAGCTGCCCGCATCGCCGCAGTGCTGCTCGCCGCTGCGCTTGCGGCTGGCGGCTCCGGTGAGCGCCATCAGCGGCGGGACGGAGCGGCTTTTCGGGCGTTGTGGCTCTGCCTGCGCCGCCAAATCCTCTAAAATCACCGACATGCCCTCGTACTGCTGCGCCAGCATGCTACGGCTGTCCTGTAGGCGCTTTTCGTACTGTCGGCGATAGAGCAGGGCGGTCAATTCCCGGTTCACTGCCTCCAAAAAGGCGGGCATGCGGATGCAGCGGCTGGAGAAATAGAGTGGGAAATCCGCCGCTGCCCCCTCTCCCCGATGCAGCATGGCGGGCAGGGCATCGGTGCAGGCGTTGCGGGTGGTCTCGTAGCTTTCCTGCCAGCAGTGCTGCTGCAAAGCGCAGCCCGGGCAGGCCGCTTCGGCGGCTCGCTCAAAGATGCGCTCGCTACGCTCGGGCTTGTCCACCGCTGTTTTCAGCATTTGATGCAGGCTGCGGAAAACCTGACTCGTGCCCTCCAGCCGCCCCTGCACCTGCTGTCCGCTGCGGCTGTCTGCCTCCGGCTGCGTGCGGCGAAAGAGCTCTTGTGCTATGACGAGTAAGCTTTTTGGCACGAGGAAAAAGGCGATGGCCGCCAATAGTACCTCATAAAGCGCCGAAATTTTCATCTCCGCCGACCAGACCCAGAGCACGGCAACGCCGTTGCTCACGAGATAACCCAGCGCCGCCGCACCCTTGCCGTAGTCTTTGAGCAGGCCGCACATCAGCCCGGCGAGCCCGAAGCTCATGGAGTAAAAGGGCACCGCACCGCTCGTCGCTGCGGCGAAGTCCATTGCGAGCCCCAGCACCAGTCCCACGCAGCCGCCTGCGCCGAAGCCGCCCGCAAAAGCGGCGGTCATCACCAGCAGAGCGGCGACGGTGCGCCCGAGTGAGACGTCACGATGCACGCTCACGCCGGCGAGCGCAATGAGGGCGGTTGCCACCAGCAGGAGCAGGCTGATGCGCTGGCGCAGTTGGCGTTCGGCTCCCCTGCCTGTCGGGCTCTCGCCGAAGGCGATGCGGTAATAATAGGCGGCTGCACCGGTGAAAAAAAGCTCGGTGATGAAGAAAATAAAGCGCTGGCTTGTCCAGCCCGCCGCCGAGCGATAGACGAGGCCGGTGACACCGTTCATGAGCATGCCGACGACGGGCATGAACCAGCTGCGGCTGAAGAGCTTGACATCATAGAAGGCGAAGGAGACAGAGAAAATCAGCACCGCCGCCGCCGCATAGCGCAGGCCGTCGGCGAAGCCGCCGTGTAGCATGGCACCCAGTACGGCACCCACCAGCGCAGAGAAACCCTCCAGCCCCGAGCCGCTCGCCGCCACGAAGGCGAGGCCGAAGGGCGTACAGCCTTGAAAAATCTCCGCCGCTGAGAGGACTGCGCCGAGCAGCAGGCGGCAGAGGGCGTCCACCAGCTGCTGCCCCAGCGGCGATTTGATGCGCTCCTGCAAGCGGGGGAGCTCTCTTGGCTCAATGCGTTTGGCCTTCTGATTGATGGTCATGGTATGTCCTTCTTTCTGGTGGTTCTAATTTACACATGGATGTGCAAAACTTTGTTTGATTTTTACGGGAACTTTTGAGTTGGTGTTTCCTCTATTTGTTGACTTTTGGAATTATTTTTCTCTTTCTTCTTTGCACGCTCAACCCGCAAAGGGTGTTTGCACTTTTGGGAGCCCTGTTATGCGTCAAAAGGAAACCAAAAAATACTTTTCCATCGGCTTTGTTGCTATGAGACCATTCCCCCGTGAGAATCGGCGAAATTGCAGCTTTCAGCCGGTGGGAAAGAGCGCTTTTTGGTGACTTTTTGTAGCCCCAGACAAAAAGCCACTCGCCTCAAGCGAACCTTGGGGAAGGTATAGAGAAAATAAGATTCTTCGCTGCGCTCAGAATGACAGAAAGATTGCAGAGGACTGGCGGGACGCTGCGGACAGCGTCCCCTACAGGGCGGGGGGAAAATATTGGGATGGTCTGCACCCGTCTGCGGGCGAACGAAGTTCGCCCCTACAGTTGACAATACGTTCGAAGAGCGGAATTACAGATTGCGGGTNANGCCCGCAAGGGCTGAGAGGGAGCAAGNATGGGGAACAGAGGAGATGTCAGCGATTCNAGTATATGGTAAATATTGGAAATTTTTTGTCAAATATTCAGTCGCAGCACAAAAAAACCTGCCCTCTGTGTAAGCAGAGGGCAGGTTTTTTATCTGTTTTCAGCAACGTTCCAACCGAATTGTATTACTGTTGACGCTCTCCAGAAACGCCCTGTCGTGCTCCACGAGCACCATCGTCGGCGAAAATTCCTTGAGCAATGCCTCGATTTGCAGGCGAGAGATCAAGTCCACGTAGTTGAGCGGCTCGTCCCAGACGTAGAGGTGCGCCGGTTCGGCGAGGCTCGCCGCTAGCAGGACTTTTTTGCGCTGACCGGCGCTGTAGCGCTCCATAGGCAGCTCAAACTGCGGGCGGGAGAAGCCGAGCTTGCGCAAAATCGCCTTGGTGAGCGTCCGGTCAACGGCTCGCTGCTCGATGTAGTCGTCCAGAGCTCCGACGAGGAAGGACGTGTCCTGCGGCACATAGGATACGGTGCATTGTACGGGGCGGAGGAGCTCGCCGGTGTGGGCGATGTTCTGCCCCAGCAGGAGCTTGAGCAGGGTGGATTTGCCTGCGCCGTTTTTGCCGGTGACGGCGGTGATGGCACCGTTTTCGAGCTTGAAGTCGATGCCCTGCGTGATGCAGGTCTCGCCATAATAGAGCGCCAGATGCTTGCCCTCCAGCAGCGGCCGTTTGTGGTGTGCGAGGGGGTGGAGCTTGAGCGCCGCCGTCGCCTCGATGTTGTGCAGGAGGCTCGTCGCCTCGTCGCGGGCGCTCTCGCGCCGCTGTTCGGTGACCTTGCTGCGCTTCATCATTTTGGCGGATTTTGCGCCGATGAAGCCCCGGTCGGCGGCGTGCGTGCCGATTTTTGTCGCCTCGATTTTGTCCGACCAGCGGGCGGTTTGCTTCGCCGCCTCGTCGAGACGCTTGGCCTCCTTGCGCAGCTTTTGGTTCTCGGCCAGCTCAAAGGCATCCTGCCGCTCCTTGCTCGCTGCGAAGGAGGAATAGTCGCCCTTCGTCACGGTGATGGAGGTGGGATTGATGGACAAAATATGATCGACGGATTCGTCCAAAAAGCTGCGGTCGTGGGAGACGAGAATGAAGCCGCTTTTGCGTTTGAGGTATGCGGCGAGCACCTGCCGCCCCTCCAAATCCAAGTGGTTCGTCGGCTCGTCGATGAGCAAAAAGTGTTCCTCCTGCATGAAGAGGACTGCCAGCAGGAGCTTGGTGCGCTCGCCACCGGAGAGGGTGGAAATGGAGCGGTAGACGGCGCCCTCGTCCACGTCCAGGAGCGAGAGCTCTTTCATCAGCCGCCACTGCTCGAAGTGGGGGATGCTGCTCTCGCAGTACTTCAGCACGGTTTCGTCCTCATCGGGGATGTGCATAGGGAAGTAGTCGAACAGGCAGGGCGACGAGATGCTTCCGCCGTGCTCGAGCTGCCCTTGCAGCAGGCGCAGGAGGGTGGTTTTGCCCCGTCCGTTGCGCCCGACGAGGCCGAGCCGCCAGGCGGTGTCCATCTGGAAGGACACGCCGTCAAAGACCTTTTCCGCTGCGCCGTCGTAGCCGAAATCCAGATTTTGAATTGATATGAGAGCCATAAAGCCTCACCTCCTTCATCCGATATTCAAGCAAATAATCTGTTGTATGTCAAGTTTTTCGACCGCTTGTTAGGAGAATGTAAGAAAAAAATACAGCCTCTGCATAATTCCGAAATGACTGCAAATACTGCTTACAAGGTACTCAAAATCAAAACAAAAAGGAGTGTTCACCTGTGGCAAAACTGATTTCCAAGGAGCTGTCCGCCCTCGAGGACCAGCTCAACTTCGAGCATCTGCTCTCGGCAAAGTACGCCGCCGCTGCGCAGGAGGCCAGCGACCCCAAGCTGAAAACCTGTTATAAAAAGCATGCTGCGCAGCACCAGCAGAACTTTCGCAGTCTGCTGGGCTATCTGCGCTAGAGGAGGAAAAAACATGGAGACAAAGACGAACAAGACCGCAAAGCGAAGCGCCACCACGAAGGCGGGCACGCCGAAGCGCAGCCCGGTGAAGGGCGCAAACACCAAATCCAGCAGCACCCGCACCACTGGCGACCAGACCGGCAGCGGCGTGCTGACCGACCAGGAGCGCATCACCGATTTAATGTTTTCCGAGAAGAAGATGCAGGCCAATTACAGCGCATTCGCCAGCGAGTGCGTGGATGCAAAGCTGCGGGATGAATTTCTCAAGCTGATGAACAAGAGCCATTTGACCCAGTACGAGCTGTTTTCTCAGGCGCAGATGCGAGGCTGGTATAAACCCAAGGCCGCCTCCGCCGCCGAGATGAAGCAGGCGTATCAGAAGTTTTCTTCGATGGGATAGGGGCCCTGCGTGGGGCGTTGGATGAGGGGGCGCACGGGGGTGCGCCTCCTTTTTCTTTTGGTTTTATTATGGTGCATGCAGACAGTGCACCCAGAATGGCAGAAGGAGNACGGGACGCCGGGGACAGCGTCTCCTACGAAAAGTGAGGGAACATTAAGTTGCGGACTGAGCCCACAATGGCGGGATGTGGGGCGGCAATGACGGGGGTCTCTCCATGAAGAAGCCCTCGTGAAAACAGGGCAAAATATCTGCATAGCTCTATGCAAATCAGAAGTAAAATATCAACAGGCGCAATAAAAAACTGTTTTCAGAAAATCCCTTGCAAAAGTAAGGAAAGTAGGGTAAAATGGATAGGCTAATAATAGAATCGGAGGGATTCCCATGATTTCTGCCAGTGAGTTTAGAAACGGCGTGACCTTTGAGATGGACGGCCAGGTTATGCAGGTTATCGAGTTCCAGCACGTGAAGCCCGGCAAGGGCGCTGCCTTCGTGCGCACCAAAGTTCGCAATGTCATTTCCGGGTCCGTTGTTGAGACCTCTTTTAACCCCACCGCAAAGTTCGAAAACGCCTTTGTCGAGCGCAAGGATATGGAGTATAGCTACAACGACGGCGATTTATACTACTTCATGGACGCCGAGAGCTATGAGCTTTTGCCCATTGATGCAAAGTCCCTGGGCGATTCCTTCCGCTTTGTCAAGGAGAACATGAGCTGCAAAATCATGAGCTACAAGGGCAAGGTTTTCGGCATTGAGCCGCCCACCTTTGTGGAACTGGAAATCATCGAGACCGACCCCGGATTTAAGGGCGACACGGCCACGAACGTGACGAAGCCTGCGATTTTGGAGACCGGCGCAGAGGTGAAGGTGCCTCTGTTTATCAACCAGGGCGACAAGGTTAAGATCGACACCCGTACCGGCGACTACTTGGAGCGGGTGAAGGCCTAAGCGAAGCGCCGAGCGCCCGAGCAGGAAGGCTAAGACGCAACGCAGACGACAAAACCGACGGCAATCCCACGCAAGATTGACAAGGGCTTTGGAGCGGAGGTTGGGGCTTAGACGACCGGCCGTGAGGGCGAACGAGGCGTGACAAACAAATTTTGGCGAAATGCCCAAAGAAAAGGAGAATTTTTTATGACACTTTCTGAAAAAGTAGCTTATCTCAAGGGTCTTGCTGAGGGCATGGAACTGGATGCGGAAAAGTCCAAGGAGGGCAAGTTGATCTCCGTCATGATTGGTATGCTGGAAGAAATGGCCATGACCATCGAGGATTTGGAGGACAGCCTGGACGAGGTTTACGAAGCGCTTGATGTGGTGTCCGATGACCTCGGCGACGTGGAGGAGTTCCTCTTCGGCGACGACGACTGGGACGAGGACGACGACGAGGATGACGACGATGACTGCTGCTGCGGCCACAAGCATGGCTGCTGCGCCGATGATGATGACGATTTTTTCCATGTGGCCGAGTGCCCCAAGTGCGGCAGTGATATTTATATCGACGCCGACGCTTTGGAAGAGGGCTATATCCAGTGCCCCGACTGCGAGGAGAAATTCGGCATTGATTTAGGCGACGGCGACGACGAGGATGACTGCGGCTGTGGCTGCGGTTGTGGCTGTGAGAGCGAAGGCGGCGAAGCCGAGGAAGCTGAAGCCGGCGAGTAAACCGCCATCCATCCTGCAAAAGTATGCGTAAAACAGCGCATGATGCCGTTGCGGTGTCATGCGCTGTTTTTTCTTTCCGACACGAAAACCTGCTATTTACACTGCGTGAAAAATAGGAATGATTGATGGAAACTATTTCTTTTTTTCGAAAATTCAAAAACATTTTTAGTGTAACTATGGAATATCTGTGAAATGTGTGGTATAGTTTATGTCGCAATCAGTCAAATTGTGCATATCGCCCCGTTGACTGAAAAATGCTTCGCAAAGGAGTAATGTTAGAGTATGGCACGCTCATTTTTAGGTGGCACACACCCCTACGATCAGAAACGACTTTCTGAGAAAAAAGAGATCTCCGCACTGACAAACCCTCCCCCGCATGTGGTTCTCCCCATGTCCATGCACATTGGCGCTCCCTGCGTCCCCTCGGTGCAGGTTGGCGACCGTGTGCGCATCGGAGACAAGGTTGCCGAGCCGAATGGCTTAGGCGCTCCGATCCATGCCTCTGTGGCCGGAACGGTTACAAAAATCGAAGAGCGGCCGCATCCCTCGGGAAGCAAGGTTCTCTCTGTGGTCATTGAAAATGACGGCAGCGGCGAAACCGCCCCCTACGCAGATGTGACCAGCCTCGACAGCCTCACCCCGGAGCAAATGATTGCACTGATCAAGGACGCCGGTATCACCGGCATGGGCGGCGCAAGCTTCCCCACCCACGCAAAGCTCTCCTCCGCCATCGGTAAGGTTGATACGGTGTTGCTCAATGCGGCAGAATGCGAGCCATACATCACATCTGACCACCGTATGCTGCTGGAGCACTATCAAGAGGTCTTGCAGGGTATGCGGGCCGTGATGAAGATCCTCGATTTGAAAAAGGCGCACATCGGCATTGAGTCGAACAAGAAGGATGCCATCCGCATGCTGGAGGCACTGCTCCCGCCGCCCAGCAGCGACATCAAGGTGTGCGTGCTGCGCACCCGCTACCCGCAGGGTGCGGAAAAGCAGCTCATTGATGCGGTGCTCGGCCGTCAGGTTCCGCCGGGCGGGCTGCCAAGTGATGTGAACTGTGTGGTCGTTAACGTGTCCACCGTGTTTGCCATTTACGAGGCGCTGTATCTGGGCAAGCCCGCTACGGAGCGGGTGGTCACCCTCACCGGCCACGGCCTCGCCCGTCCGCGTAACGTGGTGGTGCCCTTCGGCACGCCGGTGCGCCATCTGTTGGAAGAGGCGGACGGCCTGCACGAGGACTGCTCCCTGCTCATCAGCGGCGGCCCCATGATGGGCACGCCTCTGTTTGACCTGGACGCAGGCACCATCAAGGGCACCAACTGCGTGCTGGCGCTGACCCATGCGGAGCGGAAAATGCGCACCCCTGCGCACAATCCCTGCATCCGCTGTGGCCGCTGCGTGGAGAACTGCCCCATGCGGCTTGCGCCCGCCAACATCCACATGTTTGCCAGCCGCCGGGATTTCCGCAGCGCAGAGGCGCTCAACGTGGTGGACTGCTCCCAGTGCGGCGTTTGCAGCTATGTCTGTCCGGCCAAAATCGGTCTCACACAGTCTATGCAGACGACCAAGGGCGAGCTTCTGCGTCGCAACAGATTAGAACAAACCAAAAAGGGAGGTGCCTAAGATGAACGAGACAAAATCCTTGTTCCGTATCAGCTCTGCGCCTCATATCGGCTCGCATGACACCACGCGCAAGCTCATGCTGGACGTTATCATTGCACTGCTGCCCGCCATCGGCGTGGCAACCTACTTCTTCGGCTTTCGCGTGCTGGCGCTGTGCGCTGTGTCGGTGATTTTCTGCGTGCTGGCTGAGTTTTTATACCGGCTGCTGATGAAAAAGCCCCAGACCGTCGGCGATTTGTCCGCCTGCATCACGGGACTGCTGCTGGCGATGAGCCTGCCGGCCACCACGCCCTACTGGACGATTGCCGTGGGTGCGGTGTTTTCCATCGTGGTTGTCAAGCAGCTCTATGGCGGCATCGGCAAAAACTTTATGAATCCGGCGCTGGCGGGGCGCGTGTTCCTGTTCATTGCCTTCCCCGGCTTTGTCAACACCTGGCCGCAGCCGCTGGCAACGCTCGGCGTGTTTGACGGCATGCCTACGGACATCAACGCCATCACCAGCGCAACGCCCATGATGACGCTGCACGGTGGCGTACTGCCGGAGGCTTACTCCTTCCAGCAGATGCTGGTGGGTCAGCGTCCCGGCTCGCTGGGCGAGGTCGCCATTGCGGCTCTGCTGCTGGGCGGACTGTACCTGCTTTTCCGCAAGGTGATTACCCTGCGCATCCCGCTTACATATTTGGGTACGGTTGCGCTGCTCACCTTTTTCTTCCCACAGGCCGGTAACGACGGCTTTTCCTGGATGCTGTACCAGCTGCTCGGCGGCGGTTTGATTATGGGCGCACTGTTCATGGCCACCGACTACTCCACCAGCCCCGTCACCCGGGGCGGCCAGTGGATGTACGGCATCGGCTGCGGCCTGCTCACCGTGTTCATCCGCTACTTCGGCAGCTATCCGGAGGGCGTGAGCTTCGCCATTTTGGTGATGAACGCCTGCGTGTGGCTCTTTGACAAGTGGGGCAAGCCCCGTCGTTTCGGCGCTAAGAAGTCCCCGAAAAAGGCAAAGGAGGCTGCGAACAATGGAAACTAAAAAATCCGGCCTCGATATTGGCTACTTCATCGAGCACATCGGCACGCTGCTTGCCATTACGGTCATCACCGGCCTTTTGCTCGCCGTGGTCAATCAGTTCACCGCTCCGATTATTACGGAAAAGGTTGTGCAGGCGCGCTTTGACGCCATGGCAGCCATTATGCCCACGGCCACGGACTTCGAGGACGTGGATTATCAAGGCGATGCCGTCATCGAGGGCATGGTTGCCGCCTATCAAGACGGCCACTTTCTCGGCTGGTGCGTCAATGTCGGTCACAACGGCTTCGATGGCCCGGTGAACATGATTGTCGGCATTGACCCCAATGGTGCCATGATTGCACTTGAGGTGCTCGCCCATACGGAAACGCCGGGGCTCGGCACCAAGGCCGTGGAAAATCCCGACTGGCTCTCTCAATTTACAGGCAGCGACCTGTCCACTAAGGTAGACGCTATTTCCGGCGCAACGAAATCCAGCAACGCCGTCATCAACGGCGTGCAGCATGCGCTCACAGCGGTTGCCGATGAAATCGCAGGAGGTGACGACAATGGCGGAGTCTAACAAGAAGAAAAAAGGCGACATCGGCGCATGGTTTAAGGAGTCCTTCTCCGTTGAGCCGAAGCAGGCCGTCATGGTAGCGAAAAACGGCATCATCGGTCAAAACCCGGTGCTCGTTCTGCTGCTGGGCATGTGCTCCACACTGGCGATTACCACCAGCATCACCAACGCCATCGGCATGGGTCTTGCGACAACTGCGGTGCTGACCATGTCAAACCTGTTTATCTCCCTGCTGCGCAACATCATTCCGGCGAACGTCCGCATCGCCTCCTTCGTGGTGGTCATTGCGGGATTCGTTACCATCGTCGATTTGGTTATACAGGCTTATCTGGATGCCCTGTCTCAGAGCCTGGGCATTTTCATCCCGCTCATCGTGGTGAACTGCATCATCCTCGCCCGCGCAGAGGCCTTCGCCTTTAAGAACACGCCGGGCTACTCGATTCTGGACGGTCTTTTCATGGGGCTGGGCTTCACGCTGGCTCTGTGCATCATGAGCACCATCCGCGAGTTCATCGGCAGCGGCAGCTTCGCAGGCATCCAGCTGCTGGGCGAGAACTACCCCGGCGTTGCCATCATGACTAGCGCACCCGGCGGCTTCATCACCCTCGGCTGCGTCATCGGTCTTGTTCAATTCATCCGTAGCAAAACGGAAGGGAGGGACAAAAAATGACTGTCACACAACTGTTAGGTCTGGCATTGTCCGCCATTTTGGTGGAAAACTTCGTTCTGGTGCAGTTTTTGGGCATCTGTCCCTTCCTCGGCGTCAGCCAGAAAACCGACACCGCCACCGGTATGGGCATGGCTGTTACCTTCGTCATGGGGCTTGCCTCCATGCTCACGTGGCTCATTGACCGCCTGCTCATCGACTTCGGTTTGGAGTATATGCGCACCGTGGCGTTCATCCTCATCATCGCCGCCCTCGTGCAGCTGGTGGAAATGTTCCTGCAAAAGGCCATTCCTGCGCTGTACACGGCACTGGGCATCTATCTGCCGCTGATTACCACCAACTGCGCCGTGCTCGGCGTGGCGCTGCTGCACGTGAAGAAGAACATGGGCTTCATCGAGGCCACTGCTTACGGCTTCTTCGCAGGCATCGGCTTCATGGTGGCCATCGTGCTGTTCGCCAGCATTCGCGAGCGGCTGGAATTTGCCGACAATCCCAAGAGCTTTGACGGTATGCCCATCGCACTCGTCACCGCCGGACTTCTGGCCATGGCCTTTATGGGCTTCTCCGGCCTGGAAGTATTTAGTTAGGGGGTGCAGAGTATGACGATTGTGAATGCACTGCTGATTCTCGGCGGTATGGGCGCATTGTGCGGCCTAATTCTCTCCGTAGCCGGTAAGGTTTTCTACGTGGAGAAAGACCCCCGCGAGGACGAAATCATGGAGATTATTCCAAGCGCAAACTGCGGCGCCTGCGGCTTTTCCGGCTGCTCGGGTTATGCCCGTGCTGTTGTCTCCGGCGAAGCGGCGGTCGGCCTGTGCCCCGTCGGCGGCCAGTCTCTGGCTGAGGACATGGCAAAAATCATGGGCGTTGCCGTTGACCCCAACGCAGAGCGCCTCGTGGCACAGGTGCGCTGCACCGGCAGCGGTCTGAAAAACGAAAAATTCGAGTACGGCGGCATTCATGACTGCGCAGCGGACATGAATCTCGTTGGCGGAGGCCACATCATCTGCAAGCACGGCTGCTTGGGGCTCGGCACCTGCGTGCGCGCCTGCCCCTACGATGCCATCACCATCAACGAGGCCACGGCGGCCGTCGTGAACCCCGACAAGTGCAAGGGCTGCATGATTTGCGTCACCGCCTGCCCGAAGAGCCTGTTCCAGGTTGTGCCCTATCAAGCCAACATCAAGGTGCTCTGCGCCAGCCGCGACAAGGGCGTTGTGGTGCGACAGGCCTGTGAAAACGGCTGCATCGGCTGCGGTCTGTGCGTGAAGGCCTGTCCGCATGGTGCGATGCGCGTGGAGGACAATCTGGCGCAGATTGACTACACCAAGTGCGTCTCCTGCGGCCTGTGCGTGAGCTCCTGCCCGAGAAAGATTATCTATTCCAATGTCGGCGATGTGAAGCCCGAGGCTGTGTAAATCTATGGCATTTCTCATCAAGGCTATGCTGTTTGTTGTCAGCGTGTGCGTGTGCAACGTCCCTCTGATTTTTCTCATCATGCTATACGCCCGCAGCATGAAAAAGCGGCGTTTGACGCTGCGGCAGACGGCCATTGACGAGGGTCGGCAGGTGGTCGGGCATCTGATTGCAAAGAAGGCACGCAAGGCCGGTATGCCCGCCGACAAGGGGCGTCACCTCGCCCGCTATCAGTACACCGGCACGGACGGTAACGCATATGCCCGCTGGTATTCTCTCTCCGTGTTGCCGCCAAAGGAGCTCACGCTCTATCTCAAAAGCGGGCAGGGTAAGAAGGCCTATACCGAGGCGCAGATGGTGAATTTCAAGAGCGGCGGCATCCTGTTTATGCTGCTGATTCTGCCGACGAATTTTGGTGCTGTTTGGCTCTACCAGCTTCTGTACACACAGTTTCTACCATAAGCAAAAAGCAGGTGGAGGGCATGCCCTCCACCTGCTCTTTTTCTGCGCAGGGACTGCTTTAGACGACAGGGTAGCCGCCGGAGGCACCCGACGGCGGCGTGTCCACGCCCATCTGGCCGCCAAAGCGGTTTTTGAGCTCCTCCATACTCGGGGAGAACTCGCCTGCGAACTCGAAGGAGTCGCACTCTGTGGCGGCGGCGTGCTCTGCGCTCTGATTGGTGTTGCCCACGGTGATGCCATCGAGGGTGCAGCAACTGGAGTCCTTGCATTGGTGAGAGCAGGTTTTTACCGAGCAGCGGATGCTTTCATTCGGTTTCTTATTCATACAATCAAATCCCTTTCTATTGTGTGATACGCAGGTATTGTCCCCCTGCGCTGCGAAATTTATTCATCTGCGCTGCGTCGTGCGCATAGAATAAAGCAGCCAAAGGAAAGGATGTCGTCCATGGATTTGAAAGGAAACCGCATCACTGTCGCCGAATTGACCGCCAACCCCGCCGTCATGGCCTATTTGCGCAAAGAGCACCGCAGGCTCTCCCCCGAGTTGCTTGAGGCAGCGCAAACGCTGACACTGGGGCAATTGCTGGGCTTTGCCAACCTCTATCTGCCGAAGAAAAAGGTGGAAAAGCTCATGGAGGATTTGCGTAGTTTGTAAACTTTCCTGCTTTTTTGTCAAACCGCCATTGACCAAACGGCAGGAATCACCTAAAATATAGAGTAGTATAAAAAAGCGAGGATAATATATTGTCGAATGGAACCAGAAAACAAATACCCCACGCAGGCGAGGGAACATCCTCGCCTGTTTCTCATGCCGCCGGACGGGGCGAGGTGGATTTTTCCCGGGGACTCTCCGCACGTGAGGTCGCCCAGCGGGTCGAAGCGGGCGAAGTGAACAAGCTCCCCGAGGGCAACACGCCCACAGTGGGTGCCGTGCTGCGCCGCCATGCCTTCACGCTCTTTAACCTCATCAACCTCGTGCTGGCCGGTGCCGTCATCTTCGTCGGCTCGCCGCGCAATGCGCTGTTCCTCGGGCTCGCCATCGTCAACACCGTGATGGGCATTGCGCAGGAGCTGCGCGCCAAGCGGACGCTCGATAAGCTCAATGTGCTCTCGCGCAGCAAGGTGAACGTTTTGCGCGAGGGGCAACGGGTGAAGGTAGACCTCGAGGAGCTGGTGTTGGACGATTTGGTGTTTCTCAAGTCCGGCAGCCAGATTTATGCCGACGGCATGGTCGTCACCGCCTCCGGCTTGGAGGTGGACGAGTCCCTGCTCACGGGCGAGGCTGACCGCATCAAAAAGCAGCCCGGTGACGCATTGCTCTCGGGCAGCTTTCTCACCGCAGGCACCGGTATGATGCAGCTCACCGCCGTGGGCGCTGACAGCTATGCCAACGCCCTCACCTCGCAGGCAAAGTCCCTCAAGCGGCCCACCACGCCGCTCATGCGCATGCTCAACAACATCATTCGGGCGCTCACCATCGCCATCGTACCCATCGGCGGCCTGCTGTTTTATACCCAGCGGCAAAACCACGATCTCACCTCCTCCGTGCTCAGCACCACCGCCTCGATGATTGGCATGATTCCGGAGGGTTTGATTCTGCTCACCTCGGTCACGCTGACCGTGGGTGCGCTCCGCCTCGCCCGCAAAAAGGCGCTGGTACAGAGCTTGCACAGCATCGAAACGCTCGCACGGGTGGACGTACTCTGCCTTGACAAAACCGGCACCATCACGGACGGCACCATGAGCTTGACGCAGATTGAAACCGCCGGGGGCTACCCCGCCGACTCGGTGCGCCTCGCCGTGAGCGAGCTGATGTACGCCCTCGAGGACGAGAATCCCACCGCCACTGCGCTGCGCGCAGAGCTCTGTCAGAGCGGCAAGCCCGTTTGGCGCATGCGCTCCACCGTGCCCTTCTCCTCTGCCCGCAAGTGGAGCGGCGCAAGCTTTGAGGGTAGGGGCAGCTACGTGCTGGGTGCGCCCGCCTTTGTGCTGCCGCCCAGCGAGCAGGCGGCCTACTACGAGCTCATTCGCCGCCACACCAAAAACGGGATGCGGGTGCTGGCGCTCGGTCATTCCGAGGCCTCGTTCGGCGACGATGCCCTGCCCTTCGGCCTCATCTGCGCCGGTTTTCTTATTCTCTCCGACACCGTGCGGCCGGAGGCCATCCACACCTTCCGCTTCTTCCGTGACGAGGGCGTTACGCTCAAGGTCATCTCGGGCGACGACCCCGAGGCCGTCAGCGCCGTTGCGATGCTGGCGGGTATCGACGACGTGGATCGGTACGTGGACATGAGCCAGTACGAAGAGGAGGATGATTTCAGCGACTTGGTGCGCAAGAACACGGTGTTCGGCCGGGTGTCCCCCACACAGAAAAAGGCGCTGGTGGCTGCGCTCAAGGCGCAGGGGCACACGGTGTGCATGACCGGCGACGGCGTGAACGACGTGCTGGCGATGAAGGAGGCGGACTGTTCGGTCTCCATGGTCAGCGGCAGCGACGCCGCCCGCAGCGCCAGCGAATTCGTGCTGATGACCGGCGACTTTTCCGCCATGATTGAGGTGCTCAAGGAGGGGCGGCGGGTCATCAACAACATCGAGAGCGTGGCTGCGCTCTATCTAGTTAAGACGATTTATTCGCTGATTTTGGGGCTGTCGTACTGCTTCATCCCCTTCCCCTATCCGTTTATGCCCGCCCAAATGATGCCGGTGAACGGCCTCACCGTGGGACTGCCGTCCTTTGTGCTGGCGCTGCGCAACAACTTTGCCCGCCCGACGGGGCGATTCCTCGCCAATGTGCTGGAGCACTCTCTGCCCGGCGCCCTCGCCGTGGTTGCCAATGCGCTGATTATCCAGCTCGCCGGGCGGCTCTTTGAGATTCCCCACAGCAATACGAGTTCCATGACCGTGCTGCTCACGGGCTTAGTCGGCTTTTTGGTGCTCTATAAGCTCAGCGAGTCCAACAAGCTCTGGCTCAAGGTGTTCATCGGCGTGATGGGCGTGGTTTTCGTGCTGTGCACCCTGCCCATCCCCCTGCCGGTTATCGGCGCTGCCTCGCACTTTTTCATGCTGGAGGGCATCTGGACGAGAAATGTGTTCTTCTGGGTGCCGCTCACGGCGCTGAGTTTCCTCATATTCCAGTTTTTGAACCGGGGGGTTATCCTGCTGGGGCAGAGGCTGGCGGTGTTCAAGCAGCGCTGGAGAGCACGCAAGTCCGAGCGATAAATTATCTCATCCTGCTCCCCTTTTTTCCGGGGAGCAGGATTCCATTTTTCGGTCAGACGGAATTGGAAAAACCTATTGACAAACAAAGGAAACCTATGCTAGAATACTAAGGCATGTTGGGTTTGAAGTGTGCCTGTTTCTTTCCTGCGAACGGAGTGCGGTTTGCTCAAAACCCCTCGTAAAAACCAAAATTTCAGCTTGACCGGAATTTTGGAGAGGAGAAGCAAGGAAACGAAGATGAGCAATTGAGCTTGCTCGATTGCGAACGAAGTGAACTTTGCTTTGACGATGCGGGTGTAGTTCAATGGTAGAATTCTAGCCTTCCAAGCTAGCCGCGTGGGTTCGATTCCCATCACCCGCTCCATTTATATATGCGCCTGTAGCTCAGTAGGATAGAGCATCTGCCTTCTAAGCAGAGGGTCAGGGGTTCGAATCCCTTCAGGCGTGCCAAAAGACGGTTTCCGCCACCTGCGGGAAACAACTTTTACTACGGCTGAGTGGATTCGAACAAGGCGGCGGCTCGCAAGCCGCAAGCAAGATGCCAGTGGCATGTTGCTTAGCCTGCGGGTAGAATCCCTTTAGGCGTGCCAAAAGGGCGAAAGGAGGCTTTCCAATGCCGGATTATAAGGCGATGTATTACCATCTAGCGGGTCGATTGGCGACTGCCGTCGATACGTTGGAGGCAACAACGGATGCCCTTTCGGCTATCACGGAGAAGCTGAAGCTCGCACAACAAACCACAGAGGAAATGTTTATTTCGAGCGAAGGCGACGAGCCCGAGGAATCAGCATAGATTTTCGCATTTTTCCGCACTTTTTCGTATGTTTATATTTGGTGGGTATAGTTCAGTTGGTTAGAGCGCCAGATTGTGGTTCTGGATGTCGGCGGTTCGAGTCCGCTTACCCACCCCATACGCAAGGCATGACATATGTCATGCCTTGCGTTTCCCCTAAAATCCCCTCTGGCTGCTGCCAGCTGCAAGCCTCACGCACTATTTTGGGGTGTCGCCAAGCGGTAAGGCACCAGACTTTGACTCTGGCATGCGTAGGTTCAAATCCTGCCACCCCAGCCAAAATGGCGGTTTTGCCTTCGTAGCGCCGCCAAATACGACCTGTTAGCTCAGCCGGCAGAGCATCTGCCTTTTAAGCAGAGGGTCCGGAGTTCGAATCTCCGACAGGTCACCAAAAAGAGAGAACAGCCAACGGCTGTTCTCTCTTTTTGGTGCCGCCTGCGGGCGGGAATCCGGCGCTGTGCGGCTCAATGCAAAAGGGAAACCGCACAGGTTTCCCTTTCACTCTTTCCCTTCCTTACAAAAACTGAAGTTTTTTTGCGGCATCTATTCTCTTCTCTGGTAACACATCCAAACAAAACCCGCTGTGCCGGGCTTTTGTTTGGAAGGCACAGGGCTTTTCTTTTTGCTGCCGCCTACACAAAGTCTGCCGTGCTCAAAATCGTGCGTCCAAACATTCCCCCCTTGAAGAAATATTCATTCTATGGTACAATAAAAAAACTTATATCCACAAATTATTCTGCCGCCATTTACTGGAGGGTTTTTCTTGCGCATTGGCAACATTCAAATTGATACGCCGCTGGCTCTGGCTCCCATGGCCGGCGTGACCGACCGAGCCTTTCGCGTCATTTGCCGAGAGCTCGGCGCAGGCTATACGGTCACTGAGATGGTCAGCGCCAAGGCGCTGTGCTATCAAGACAAAAAATCTCTTCCGCTGCTCAAGCTGGATGCCTGTGAGCAGCCCGCCGCCGTCCAGATTTTCGGCAGCGACCCCGCTTGCATGGGAGAGGCCGCCGCCATCGCCGCCGAGGTTTCCGGTGCGGCTATTCTGGATATCAACATGGGCTGTCCCGTCAACAAGGTTGCCGCCAGCGGCGACGGCTCGGGGCTGATGCGCACGCCGGAGCTGGCGCAGAGGGTGATGGAGGCCGTGGTCAAGGCGGTGGCTATTCCCGTCACCGCAAAAATCCGCCTCGGCTGGGACAAGGGCAGCATCAACTGCGTGGCGTTCGCCCAAATGCTGGAGCAGAGTGGCGCAGCCGCCATCGGCGTACATGGCCGCACCCGCAGCCAGATGTACAGCGGGCACGCCGACTGGAACAAAATTCGAGAGGTTGTTGAGGCCGTGCATGTGCCGGTTATCGCCAACGGCGATGTGTTCTCCGGCAGGGATGCCCGGCGCATTTTGGAGCAGACGGGGGCGCAGATGGCCATGATTGGTCGGGGCGTGTTTGGAAATCCGTGGATTTTTGCCGAGGCAAAGGCGCTGCTCAACGGCGAGGAGCCGCCGAAGCTCCCCTCGCTCGCCGAGCGTTGCGATTTGTTTTTGCGCCAGTTTGAGATGATGCGGGCCGACAAGGGCGACCACATCGCCTGTCTGGAGGCGCGCCGCCACTATGCGTGGTATCTCAAGGGTGTGCCGCACGCAAAATACTGGAAGGAACAGATTGTGAAGCTGTCCACGCCCGAGGAGGTTTACGCCGCCACCAAGGGCATCAAACGAGACTTGCGCGATGAAGAACCGGAAGGAGGTTGAGGCTTTTTGCTCACTGAAAAAGAGCTGGTTTCCCACGCCAAGCAGGGCGACGAGAGCGCCTTTGCGCAGCTTGTGGAGCAAAATCAAGGGCGCATCTACAACCTAACCCTCCGTATGACGGGAAACCCCGAGGATGCGGCGGACTTGACCCAGGAGGCCTTCTTGAGCGCCTGGCGGGCTCTCGCCGAATTCCAGGGCAACAGCAGCTTCGCCACATGGCTTTATCGTTTGGCCTCCAACGCCTCCATCGACTTTATTCGGCGGGAGAAGCGGCGCAGAGAGGCTGCGCCCACCGTGCCGCTGGAGCTCTCCGGCGATGACGGCGACGACAACCGCACCATGGAGCTGCCCGATTATCGGTACAGCCCGGAGGTCTCCCTCGGCCGCAAAGAACTGCGCAGCGCCATCGAGCAGGGGCTCGCTGCGTTGAGCGAGCAGCACCGCACGGTGCTGGTTTTGCGGGAAATTGAGGGGTTGAGCTACGGGGAAATCGCCGCCGCTTACAGGTGGAAGAGGGCACGGTGAAAAGCCGCATCTCCCGCGCCCGCATCGAGCTGCGGAAATTGCTGCTGGACTATGGGAACTTTCTACCGTCGGTTTCGTCAAAAGGGCAAAAGGAACCCACCTTAGAGACGAAAGGAGGCGGGCAACATGCGTGAATGTCATGAGTACATCGACCTTCTCACCGCACAGCTGGACGGCCAGATTTCCGAGGCCGAAGAGCGGGAGCTATTCGAGCATCTGCTCGCCTGTCCGGAATGTCGGATGATACAGGCGGATTTGCTGGAGCTCTCCGACACCTTGAGTGAGATGCAGGTGACCCCACCGGCCGACCTCAGCGAGCGCATCATGTCCGCCGTCGCTGCGGAAAAGAAGGCCAAAATTATCCCTTTTTATAAGCGAAAAAACTTTCTAAGTTCGGTCATCACGGCGGCGGCGATGTTCGCCATCCTCGTGGTTGTCGGCGGAAATCTAAACCACTTGCTGGGCGGCAATTCTGCGCCTATACCTGCCGCACCGGCTGCCGCTGCGCCCACAGCCGCCACGGCGCAAGCGCCGGAGGCTCCACCGGCATCGGCAGGCACCGAATCTGCGCCTGCGCCGTCGCTCTATTCCGGCAACGAAGTGGCGACGCAGGGCATCGACCCCCTTCTCACGGATTTGAATCCCGCCGCCGGACGCACCGCATTTGATGCCGACGCTACTGTCGGCCGCAGCGAGGATGGCACGCAATTCACCTCCGCTGCACCTACCCCCGCTGCGCCTGTTCCAATCGTCATTGCACCGGAGCCGCAAGTGACACCGCCCACCTTCACGCCGCCGCCCACCGAAGAGCCTGTTGACCCACCGCCGGAGCCGTTGCCTGTAGACACGCCTGCACCGGAGGAGTCCACGCCGACACCCGAGCCCACGCCGGAAGCGCCTCTCTCCGTGGGTGAAATTACGTTTTACCTCACCGAGCTGCCGCTGCCCGCCTTTTTGGCTGAAATCGGCGTACCCGAGCCGGTGGAGGAGCTGGAGAGCTGCCGCATTATACTCACCGAATCGGAGTACTATATCATCGAGCTCCAGTTCATCGCTAATAATCTGGTGTATTCCTCCGTCACAGAAGGGCCGGATTTCTCCCCCGGCGGTACAGTTGGCGCAGTGCATGTCATCTACGATGTGGAGCTGCCCGAGCCATCGGAGGAGCCCGAAGCCCCCTAATGCGCACCGCACGGATGCCCGCCCTTTTTCGAGGGTCGGGCATCTGTTTTTTCTTGTTAATTCAGACGAAAACTGTTACAATGGAGCAGACGAAAGGAGGTGCGCCTTTATGCACACAAGCCACCCTCAGCTCTCCCCCGCCACCCTGCCGCGGGGCGAGCGCAACCAAATCAGCGACGTGCCCGGCGTCACCGTCGGCCACTATACCATCCAAACCGAGACGCATCAAACTGGCATCACCGCCGTGCTGCCCTGTGCAGAGAATCCATTTTTGCACAAGCTGCCCGCAGGGGTGTTCGTCCTCAACGGCTTTGGAAAAACGCTGGGGCTCATGCAGATTGAGGAGCTCGGCCAGCTGGAAACGCCCATCGCACTGACCAACACGCTCAATGTCGGCCTCGTTCACGAGGGGCTGGTGGACTATACGCTGGGGCGCTGCGCCGCCGACGGCGTGGACGATGTTGTTTCGATTAACCCCATTGTCTGCGAGTGCTGCGACGCCACCCTCAGTGATATTCGCAACCGGGCCGTTCGTCCAGAGCATGTCGCCTGCGCCATTGAGGCCGCCACCGCCGATTTCGCCGAAGGCTGCGTCGGCGCAGGCACCGGAGTGATTTGCCACGAGCTCAAGGGCGGCATCGGCTCCGCCTCCCGCCAAATGGAGCTGGACGGCGAGGCTTATACCCTCGGTGCTCTGGTGCAGACAAACCACGGCCGCCTCGCCGATTTTCGACTCGACGGCAAGCCCGTGGGCGCTGCGCTGGCGGAGAAGCTGGACAAACACGAGCCGGACAAGGGCTCTTGCATCGTGATTCTCGCCACCGATTTGCCGCTGGACGGCCGCCAGCTGACCCGCCTGGCTCGACGGGCAAGCGTGGG